>FWPV01000558.1_pt1 | contig 116290 bp, 100 predicted proteins | sample 2228371 | NCBI WGS metagenome assembly FWPV01 (sample SAMEA103939776, study PRJEB20133) | metagenome | reverse complement strand
GTTGGTTACTACCTGCTGATGCAGCGCGGCACCCGTGTGATCGACGATCTGCTTGAGCGCGTTGAGCAGTCCGCCGAACAGGTCCCAGCCCCCCGCCAGATGATAAGCCCGGAACTGTTTGTCTCCAACCCGCCTGACTGGCTCTCCTATATCGTCGCAGGCCTGGTTCTGATCCTGATCGCCCTGGCGGCGCTCTATCTCTGGCGGGTGCTGCGTAAGCGCCCCGGCGATCTCGACCTGCTGGCCATTGAAGCGCTGCGGGCCATTGATCAGATCGAGGCAGGCGCAAATGTCAAAGACGTAGTGCTGCGCTGCTATTACGAGATGATGCGTGTGATGGCCGAGACTCGCGAGATCCGGCGCGAAGAGGCGATGACACCCCGTGAGTTCGAGGGGCGCCTGAAAACAGCTGGCCTGCCGCAGCGTGATGTTGAACGCCTGACTCGCCTTTTCGAATCGGTGCGTTATGGTGCACAGACACCCGGTGAACAGGAGCAGCAGGAGGCGGTGATCTGCCTGTCGGCCATTGTCAGTGCCAGCAGGGGGAGAACATGAAGACACTGGCCCGAATTGCGGGTATCGTTGGCCTGCTGATTTTGATCGGCGGCGGTATCGCGGTGCTGGTTAGCGCCCCGCTTCGTGAGGCAATGGCGCGCCCGGTGCTGCTCCTGATCTGGTATGCTGAGCTGATGCTGCGCAGCTTCCCCCAGGCCCTGTTCTGGGGTATCCTGCTGGTGGCGGCGCTGCTGGTGGCCGCCCGCAGCCTGTCCTCCGGCCCGAAGGTGAAACCTCCTGATGGCCCTGCCCCTGTCAGCCCGCGCGGGCGTGTTGAGACGCTGGCCTTCTGGGTGGACGAGGCCCCTGCCGGGCGCTACTTCAAGCAGCGACTGGCGCGTCACCTGCTCGATCTGCTGCTGCAGGTGCGCGGCTATGACAAACCACCGAGTGCCAGCCGCCTGACGGAGATGCTGGGGAGCGACGAACTGGGTCTGCCTCCGGAAGCGCAGGCTTATCTGGGTGACACCCGGCGCTTGCTATCCGGCCTTGACACTGAGAACATGGTACAGGGAGGGCGTCTCGATACCCTGCGTCGGCTGATCGACCGCCTGCTGGGCCCCGCACAGAAGGGGCCGTCCAATCTGGCCGTGGACCCCGGCCTGCGGAGTCTGATTGAAACGCTGGAAGATAATCTGGAGATCGTGCATGAGCCTTGAAATCCCTGACATCGCACCCCTGACCGCTGCCATCCTCGACGAGGTTGAGCGGGCTATTGTTGGCAAGCGCCCCCTGCTAACGGACATCATGGCCGCGGTGTTGGCCGACGGCCACGTGCTGCTGGAGGACTTCCCCGGCCTGGGCAAAACCCTGCTCGCCAAGAGCTTTGCCACTGCGCTGGGCCTTGAGTTCAAACGCATCCAGTTCACGCCCGATCTGCTGCCGGGCGACATCACTGGCGGTTACGTTTACAGCCGGGCAGCCGATCGCTTTGAGCTGCGCCCCGGGCCGGTTTTCGCCAACATCATCCTGGCTGATGAGATCAACCGTGCCTCACCCAAGACGCAGTCGGCACTGCTGGAGGCTATGCAGGAGCGCCAGGTGACGCTGGAGGGCGAGACCATGCGGCTGCCCGACCCATTCATTGTCCTGGCAACCCAGAACCCGATCGAATATGAAGGCACCTTCCCCCTGCCGGAGGCCCAGCTCGATCGCTTCATGATGAAGCTGGCAGTGGGCTATCCATCTGCCCGGCAGGAGCAGGAGATCCTGGCCCGCCGCCGCGAACGTGGGCAGGACGAGGTTGTGCTGCGCCAGATCGCGGGAGCGGAGCAGGTGCTGGCGATGCGTCAGGCGGTTGAACAGGTCCATGTCCACCCCGATCTGGAGAAGTACATCGTCGCGCTGGTCAGGGAGACCCGCATCGACAAGCGTGTGACGGTCGGGGCCAGCCCGCGCGGCTCCCTGGCGCTGCTTAAGCTGTCACGGGCGCGGGCGGCCATCGAGGGGCGCAGTTACGTCATTCCGGATGATGTGAAGCATTTCGCCTTGCCGGTGCTGACTCACCGCCTGATCCTGCAGCCCGACCTGTGGCTGCGGCGTAGCGCGGCTGATGAGATCGTGAGCCAGGTTATCAGCACCGTGCCCGTGCCTGTTCTGAGCGAGCAGCCTGCATGAGGCGGCTGATCTTGCCGGCGCTGCTGGCTTACGGCCTGATCTTCTGGGCACTGATTGCCTTCCGGGGCGAGATTCTGGCGCTGATCATCCCGCTGGTGATCACTATGGGTGCCGCGCTTTTCTTTGGCCCCGAGCAGCCGCGCCTGAGCGCTTCCCGCATGCTGAGCGAGGATCGAGTCAGCGAGGGCCGCGAGGTGCGGGTTATCTGCACAGTGACCAACAACGGCGCCCGTCTGGAGGATGTGTGGCTTGAGGATCGGGTTCCCCCTGGCCTGGAGCTGATCGAGGGGGACGCAGCCCTGCTGACCACCCTGGCTCCCGGCCACTCTGTTGAGCTGGCCTATACAGTGCGCGGGGGACGCGGCTCATACGAATTCCCTGGCGTGTATGTGCGGGCAGTGGATCACTTCGGTCTGGTGGGGGTCACTTCCGGGGTCGAGGCGGAGGGTGATGGGACACTGTATATCCTGCCGCGTGTGCAGCGCCTGCGTGCGATCGCCATCCGTCCTCGTCAGACCCGCGTCTTCGCAGGCTCCATCCCCGCGCGGGTGGGTGGTGCAGGGGTCGAGTTCTTCGGGGTGCGAGAGTATCATCCTGCTGATCCTTTGCGCCATATCAACTGGCATGCCAATGCCCGCCATCCCGATGCTCTGTTCAGCACCGAGTACCAACAGGAACGTATCGCCGATGTGGGCCTGATCCTGGACGCTCGCCAGCGCACCAACATCCACAGTGCCGGGCGCGATCTGTTCGAACAGGGGGTGTTGGCCGCTGCTGCCCTGGCCGATGAATTCCTGAGCGGCGGTAACCGCGTGGGCCTGCTGCTGTACGGGCACTCACTCGACTGGACAGTTCCCGGCTATGGTAAGGTGCAACGCGAGCGAATCCTGCGGGCGCTCTCACGCGCTGAGCCGGGCGACAGCCAGGTTTTCGACCGACTTCGCTACTTGCCAACCCGCTTCTTCCCGGCCAGGTCGCAGCTCGTGTTGATCAGCCCGCTGGTGCATGATGACCTGGAGTTCCTGGTGCGGCTGCGCGGCCAGGGCTATGAGCTGCTGATAGTCAGCCCGAACCCGATCTCCTTTGAGCTGGCTGGTTTGCCCATGACACTGGCAGTACACTGGGGGGCGCGGATCGCCACCATCGAACGCGCGCTGCTGTTCCGGCGTCTCCGTCAAGCCGGAGTGCGGCTGGTCGACTGGGATATTGATCAGCCGCTCGATCAGGCTATATCAGCCTCACTGGCCCGTCAGCCGGTGTGGACTCATCTGCTGCAGGGGGTAGGATTGTGACACTGAGGGAGCTGACAGCCGCCCTGATCGTGCTGGGGGTCGCTGCTCTGGCGGTGGGCTATGCATTGGCGGCGGGGGCGGCTGCTTGGCTGACCCTGATCGCTGCTCTAGGGGCTGTTTGGCTGGTTGGGGTCGGTCTCCGTCAGGATTGGGCGTCGTCGGCGGGGATGCTGATCGCCGCCGGCCTGGCCGCGAACGGTATCGCCGCCGATCTTCCGCCCGGCTGGATGGTGGCCACGATGATCCTGGCTGTCTCTGCCTGGAACGCGGACTATTTTCACCGCCGCATCGACGGGCAGCCGCTCTCAGATCGCCCGGCGCTGCTGCGTGCCTTCCTGATCCGGCTGGGCGCGGTGGCCGCGCTCAGCGGCATTCTGGCCGCCCTGACGCTGGGTCTGGATATGAGCATCGGTTTTCTGGCGGCGATGGCCCTGGCAGCGCTGCTGGTGGGGGCGCTCAGCCGCCTGGTAGTGGCCCTGCGCCAGGCCGCGGACCGGCAGGAGTCATGATCGCCCCCCTGGCTGCCATCTGTGCCCCGCACCTGTAATCGATTATAATGATTTTACCACACAAGGGGGATTGGTCTACTCGCCTATTCCACACGGCAGGCCGCCAATTATGGATAATCTGGAAACCATCATCGAACAGATCCGCAGTGAGCTTGAGCAAATGAACGATGTACGCGATGCGACGCTTGAGCGCTCGCGCACGCTGATCCGGTACTGCGCCAACGCGATCAAGGCCGTTCACCGCGGCCAGTGGGAGCAGGCCCGTGCCGGGCTGGAGACGGCCCGTACTGCCGCCCGTGAGATGATGCAGGAAGCACAGGCCTATCCTGAGCTGTATTACAGCGGCTTCACACAGGATGCCCTCAAGGAATATGTGGAGGCCTTTATCATCTACGCTCTGGTGCATGGCGATCCCCTTCCCACCCCGGCGGAACTGAATGTGGAAGGCCCTACCTATCTCAATGGCCTGGCCGAGGCGGCGAGCGAGCTGCGGCGCACCGTGCTGGATATTATGCGGCACGATCACCAGGATGAGGCGGAGCGCCACCTGGATGCGATCGACGCCATCTATAACGACTTGATGACCTTTGATTTCCCCGATGCGGTGACACATGGACTACGTCGGCGCGTCGATGCCCTGCGCGGGGTGCTGGAGCGCACGCGCGGCGATCTGACCACCAGCCTGCGTCAGCAGCGCCTGCGTGAGGCGCTTGAGCGGCTGGAGCGGTACCTTGCACAATCCGGACAGATACCCGATGGCGGTGAGGATGGACGCTGAGCGTGATCGGGCGGTCGGCAGCCCACCTGTACCACTGATCAGCGCACGAGGGATCGCCCGGTTTGTATGCTGTGAGCGGGCCTGGTGGCTGGCCGATTATCAACGGTATGCCCCGGCAGAGGACCTTGTTCAGGCGCAGGCTGCCCTGGCTGGGCGCACCCGCCTGGCCGATCGGCTGGCCATCGCCGGAGGGGGCTGCATCGCGCTTTCGGTGCTGCTGCTGGCTGTGGGCCTGCTGCTGAGGTAGAGCTGACATGGGCCTGTCGATCGCAGCGCTGTTGCTGTTCATCGTCGGCCTCATGCTGCTGCTGGCCAGCTATCGGCTGCGCCAGGGAGTGCGTCCCACCGGTCATGTGGACTATGTGGAGGGTGTGCTGGAGGCCTATGTGCCGCATGGCCCGCTGGTGGCGTCCAGGCTGCATCTGGCCGGGCGGCCCCACGGCTTGCTGCGGCTGGTGGATCGCGGCCAGGTGATCCCCATCCATGTTGTTGACTCACCTGCGCCGCCCGAAGGGCCAGAGCCTGCACAGGCAATTGAGGTGATGGCGTTGTGTTTGCTGGTTGAGGAGGTGTACAGCGTAGTTGTGCCTTATGGCATTGTGCGCTATAGCGATAAAGACATCTCGGCAGCTTTTACCCCGCGTCGTCAGGGCCAGGTCGAGGAAATCCTGGCGCGTATGCACGGCGCTGCAGGGGGCATGGAATTCAGCCGTACACATGATGACCCTTCGATCTGCCTTGCGTGCCCTGTCAGGGCGATCTGCGATCAGGCCCTGGCGTAGACCAGGCCCGGTCCGCCGGTGGCTGGGCGGGCTTCCTGCCAGCATGGGGATGGAGTCAGATGATCCCGGGCAAACTGATCATCATCGAAGGTGAGCAGGGGGGCGAGATTTTCCAGCTGGATGGAGAGTGCTGCACGATTGGGCGCTCCCCGGACTGCACCATTCATCTTACCGATTACGATGTTTCGCGGCTGCACGCCCGCATTGAGTGTTTTCATGGGCGCTACACCCTGATCGATGAGGGGAGCACCAATGGCACCTTTGTCAATGACAAGCCGGTGACCGAACCCGTCGTGTTGAATCATGATGATCGCATCCGTTTCGCCTCCACCGTGCTGACCCGCTTTGAAGACCCTAATGCCACGCCGCCTGTAACGCCTCGCATGTTTTATGGCATCTTGTTTGACGACATCCGCCGCGAGGTGGTGGTCAATGGTAGGCTTATCACCCCACCCCTCTCGGCGATTCAGTACAACCTGTTGCTCCTGCTAGTACGCAACCGGGGTCGCTTTGTCTCACATGATGAGATAGCCGGGGCAATATGGCCCGATCAGCAGCACATCACGCCAGAGATGATCCACACCCATGTGGCACGCCTGCGCAAGGCCCTGGCCGACTACGACGCAGACCAGTTTATCGTCACCCGGCGCGGCATGGGGTATATGTACACCGCCTCGGGGGAACAGAATCCGCAGTCTCTGTGATCCTGCTCGCTGCTCACTGATCTGGAGGTCTGAATGCCATCTGCGATCACGATCCACGAAGTAGACACCGGTCGCCGCCGCGAGGTGATGCGGTTTATCAACCTGCCGTTCGCCATCTACCGCGGCTGTCCCCAGTGGGTGCCGCCGGTGATGCCGGATGCGCGTATGCAGCTCAATCGCAAGAAGAACGGCTTCTATCGGCAAAACGATGCCGCCTTTTTCATCGCGCAGCGTGACGGCCGCGATGTGGCGCGCATCGCGGCGCTGCATCCCATTTACTATAACAGATTCAAGGGAACCAACGAGGCGCACTTTTATCTGTTTGACAGCTTTGACGATCAGGAAGCTGCCCACGCCGTCCTCGATGCGGCGGCCGACTGGGCACGGGCGCGCGGGCTGGACCTGCTGCGGGGGCCACTGGGTTTCATGGCGTTTGACGGGTTTGGCTTGCTGGCCAAAGGCTTTGAGCACCGCCCAGCCAATGGCATCCCCTACAACCACGACTACTATCCCCGGCTGGTGGAAAGCTGGGGTTTCGAGCTGGAAGAGCGGGTTTATTCGGGCTACGTCAAGATCGATGAGCTGCTGGCCAACTTCCCGGAACGCGTGCTTCAGATAGCTGAAAAGGTCAGAAAGCGCTATGGCTTCGAGGTCAGAACTTATAAGAGCAAGCGCGATCTGGTCAAAAACGTAGTGGCCCCAATGGTGCGGCTGTATAACGAGACGCTGACTCATATCGCGGGTGATCCGCCTGTTGCTGAGGAGGAGGTCCAGGTCATCGTTGACTCGATCCTGCTGATCGCCAGGCCGGATATGCTCAAGTTCATTGCTAAGGGAGATGAGCTGGTCGGATTCCTGTTCAGCTTCCCGAACATCGCAGAGGGGCTGCGACGCTGCGGGGGCCGTGTGCTGACTCCCTGGGGCCTGTTCCATCTGTTCCGCGCGATGCGGACGACAAAGTGGATCGACCTGAACGGCATGGGCATCCTGCCCCGCTATCAGGGGGCGGGTGGCACGGCCGTCCTGTACGCCGAGCTGTATCACACGCTGGCGGCCTATAACCGCTTTGAGCACGCCGATGTGGTTCAGATCTCGGAATTCAACATCAAGAGCCTGAACGAGATGAAGAGCTTCGGAGTTGATTTTTACAAAACGCATCACATCTATCGCAGAGCGATCTAGCCAACGGGAGAGCATGATGTTTCGCATTGAGTCCTTGCTTACAGCCCGCCTGTTCCTGGTCCCGCAGCTTGTGGGCGACCGGATTTATTTCATCAGCAACCTGAGCGGGCACATGAGCCTGTATGTGATGGACTACGGCGGAAGTGTGCCGGAGCCGCTGCTGCCGCCTGATGTGGTGCTGCAGAACCCGAAGCTGATGAACGGGCACTCGTACTATGTATTCCCGGAACAGGGCAAGATCGTATTGATGCTCGATCATCATGGTGATGAGAACTACCAGCCAATGGTAATTCCGCTTGATGGCGGGGTGCCGGAGCCGGCCTTTGGGGATGCCTTCGAGGGCTACCGTGTGCATCTGGGGGAGTGCGATCGTGAACGGGGGATGCTTCACCTGCTTGCCGAGTCACGCACCGAGCAGATGAACACGTCCTATCAGGCCAACCTGCAAACAGGCGAGCTGCTCCGTATGGGGGAAAGCCCATGGGGCTGCTATGTGGATGGCACCAACGAGGATCACAGCAAGGCCATCCTGATTGACGGCTACACCGCCGGGGATCATGTACTGTATCTGTGGGAGCGCGGTGAGGGTGAGCGTCGCCTGCTGTTCGGCACCCCGCTGGAGGAGCGCGCACCCGGCCAGACGATCGTCCCCACCGGGGCGGGGGGCACGCAGTTTGTCAGGGATGATCAGGGGCTGCTGCTGATCACTACCCTGTTTGAGGATGTGGGCAGCCTGTGTTATCTGGACATCGCCAACCCCGCCGATTTCAGTCAGGTGACGCTGAGCGGAGCCGCTCACGAGGGCAGCGGTGAGTTTGAGGTGCTTGAGAAGTTGAAGGATGACCGCTACCTGCTGGGCTTCAACATCGATGGCTGCTCATGGCTGTATGAAGGGACCTTTGATGAGGATACCCTGGAGATGAGGCTGGGTGCGGTGATCTGCGGCCAGGGCGAGCTGGCTGGCGGCGTCCTTGAGGCGCATCACTATGACAAAGAGACCGATCGCTTTGTGCTGGCCTTCTCCTCGGCCACATCGCCCGTGCAAATTTACACCGTCGAGGGTCCCGATCGGAGCATCGTGCGCCGTCATACCCGCGAGCGCATCCTGGGCATCCCCGAGGGCGCGCTGTCCCCCGGGGAGGATGCCTCCTATACGTCATTTGATGGGCTGCGCGTGTCGGCTCGGCTGTATCTTCCGGCCCCCGGGCTGGGCTATCAAGAGCCGTACCCGCTGGTCTACTATGTGCATGGCGGCCCACAAAGCCAGGAGCGCCCCGATTTCACGTGGTTCTCCCTGCCGCTGATCCAGTTCCTGACCCTGAACGGCTTCGCTGTGTTTGTGCCCAATGTGCGAGGCAGCACCGGCTACGGCCTGAGCTACATGAAAAAGGTTGACCGCGACTGGGGCGGCGATGATCGGCTTGACCATGTTCATGCCATGACTCAGGTGCTGCCTGCCAACCCACGCATTGACATCCGCCGCGCCGGAGTGGTGGGGCGCTCGTATGGTGGCTATATGACGCTGACCCTGGCCGCCCGCCACCCGGAGCTGTGGAAGGCAGCGGTGGACATGTTCGGCCCTTATGACCTGTTCACCTTCATGGACCGCATCCCGGAGACGTGGAAGCCTTACTTCCGCATCGCGGTGGGCGACCCGGATACCGACCGCGACTTTCTGGTCGAGCGTTCGCCACGCACCTACATGCACCAGCTCGCCTGCCCGATGCTGGTGATCCAGGGCAAGAATGACCCGCGCGTGGTGGAGCCCGAATCACGCGATCTGGTGGATCGGCTGCGTACCGAGGGCAAGCAGGTCGAATACCTGATGTTTGAGGATGAAGGCCATGACGTGCTCAAGTTCGAGAACCGTGTGACCTGCTACAATGCAATCACCGATTTCTTCAAGCGACATCTCTAGCCTGGACCCTGAGAGTGAGGAGCCTGAATGGCAAGAACCATTGTGATCACAGGCAGCACCCGCGGCATTGGCTTCGGGATGGCCGATGCCTTCCTGGGGCGCGGCTGCCGGGTAGTGGTCAGCGGGCGCACGCAGGAGGCCGTTGATCGGGCGGTAAGCCTGCTGGCGGCCCATCACGCGCCCGATCGGGTGTTCGGCCAGCCCTGTGATGTGGCATCCTATGAGCAGGTGCAGGCACTGTGGGACGCCGCCGCTGCCCGCTTTGGTCGCGTCGATATCTGGGTCAACAATGCCGGGATGGGAAATCGGTATCGGCCATTCTGGCGGCAATCCCCGGCAGACATGGAGACCATCGTCCGCACGAACATGCTGGGGGTGATGTATGGCACACAAGTGGCCTTTCTCGGCATGGAGAGACAGGGGGGCGGCCAGATTTACAACATGGAAGGCTTCGGAAACAGCGGGCGCATGCGCCCGGGCCTGACCATCTACGGCAGCACCAAAGCGGCGGCGAACTACTTCTCCCGATCGATGATCGAGGAGATGAAAGGCACTGCTGTTCAGATGGGCACGCTCAGCCCTGGCATGGTCGTCACTGATATGCTGACCAAAGCCTATGACGATCCCGCCGAGCTGGAGCGCTTTAAGCGCATCTTCAACATCCTGGCCAATCCCGTGGGGGAAGTAGCCCCCTGGCTGGTCGATCGCATGCTGACAAATAACCGGCATGGGACCCACATCCGGTGGCTGACCACCCCCAGGCTGATCGTCAAGTTCCTGAGCGCCCCTTTCCGGGGCCGCGATCTCTTCGCTGAAGAGACAAGCTAGCAGGCCGGATGGTGCTTGTCTCCAAATAACCGGGCGCCCCTCAGCGGGCGCCTTTTCTTTCGTCTTTGGCCGCTTTGCTGTAAAACAAGAGTCAATCATTGGGCTTTGCTGGCCGGGAGGTGAGTGGATGCAAACCATAGAGACGACGATTGAAGCTGTGACGGTGTACACCGATCGGGCCCGCGTGGCCCGCCGGGGGCGTGTTGATCTGCAGCCCGGCCAGCACACACTGGTCATCCCCAGCCTGCCCCGCACGATCGACCAGGACTCGGTGCGGGCCAGCGGTCGGGGCGTGGCCGCCCGCATCCTGGGCCTGGATGTCAGGAGCGAGCAGCTTGTCGAGGTGCCGGAGGAGCAGATCGCAGCGCTTGAGCGCGATCTACAGGACCTGCGCGAGCAGGACAAGACGCTTCAGGATGAGGACGGCGTGCTTGCCGCCCGGCAGGGTGACCTCAAGAGTCTCGCCAGCAGCAGCGCTGAGGCGTTTGCGCGGGGGCTGGCCTGGGGGCGGGTCGCGCCCGATCAGGTGACCGCGCTGGCCGATTACGTGGAGTCCGGCTCGTTGAGCCTCCTGGAGCGCCGCCGCGCGATCGTCCGCCTGCGTGCCGATCTGGCGAAGCAGATCGAGGCCGTGGAACACCAGCTTAACAACCTGCGGCGTAAGCGTGACAGGTTTCGCCGATCCATTCATGTGGATGTCGAGGTGGAGGCTGCGGGGGAGCTTGACCTGAGCGTCGACTACCTGATCGGCGGCGCGTCATGGCAGCCGCAGTATGACATCCGCCTTGCCGGTGGCGAGATCACCCTCACCTACCTGGCGAGCATCACCCAGCGCACCGGGGAGGACTGGCCGGAGGTGGCGCTGCTGCTGTCAACCGCGCGCCCGGCCATCAGCGGCACCCTGCCGGAGCCTGCCCCCTGGTTCATTGACGTGTACCAGCCGCCGCGTCCCCAGCCCCGGGCCATGGCGCGCAAGGCCGCTGCACCGATGATGATGGCTGCTGAGCGCGAGGAGGCCGCGGATGCCGGGGCCGGTGAGGCGCACATGCTGGGCGCTTTGATGGCTGCCCCCGTCCCTGTGGCGGAGGCGTCCATTGAGAGCGGGGAGGGGGCCGCGCTGGTGTACCGCGTGGAGCGGCCTGTGGCCGTACCCTCCGACGGATCGCCCCACCGCACCATCGTCACGGTGCAGAAGCTCGGCGTGGAGCTGGATTATCTGTGTGTGCCCCGCATCGCCCTGGAGGCCTATCTGCGGGCCACCATCACCAATACCTCGCCGTTCACCCTGCTGCCCGGCCCTGCCTCGATCTTCCACGGCTCGGATTTTGTTGGCAAGACCCACCTGGAGCTGATCTCGCCTGGCGAGGAGTTTGAGGTCCAGCTTGGCGTCGATGACCGCATCCGGGTGCAGCGCGAGCTGGCCAGGCGCGATGTCAGCAAATCGCTGATCGGCGGCATCCGGCGCAGCGAGTTCGGCTACCGCATCACGCTCATCAGCCTGCTGGACGCCCCCGCACGGATCGTCCTGTTCGATCAGGTTCCGGTCAGCCGTCATGAGAGCATCAAGGTCAAACTGCTGAATGCCAGCCCCACCCCGGATGAGCAGGATGACCTGAATATCATGCAGTGGAAGCTCACGCTGAAGCCGCGCGAGAAGCAGGTGATCACATTCAACTTCTCGGTGGAGCATCCGCGTGACCTGCACGTTGTGGGGCTGAATATCTGAGGCTGCCTCAGGCCGTTGAGGTCGGGACGGCTGGAGGGCCTGCTCGACCTTTTGCGACCGGATAAGTAGAATATAGACTATCTACCACCATGCGGACCCTCATCCGCCTGGTGCGGCCTGCCACATGACAGACCGACGAGAAGGAGGCGGCGGTGTCCACACACCCTGACGAGCAAACCCTGGCGAATATCCGGGCTGCACGTACATGCCGGGGCATCTCTCCGGATCAGGTTGTGATTCCCTATCTGAGCATCCCCGATCTGCTGGATCGGCGGGCGGCTGAGATGGCCCCTAGCCCCTTTCTGATCCACTATGACGACGCCGGGCAGCGCGCTATTTATACTTACGGGGAGTTCAACCGCCTCGTTAACCGCACTGCCAGCTTCCTGAGCGATGTGCTGGGGGTGCGGCGTGGCGATCGCGTGGCGACGATCGGGCATAACCACGCCGATCTGGTGGTGATCTACTTCGCCTGCTGGAAGATCGGTGCGGCGGTGGCCCCGCAGAACGTCGCCGAGGATGATGAGCGCATCGGCTACATCCTGCGCAACAGCGGCGCGGTGGTGGTGCTTGCGATGGATCGTTACCTGGATCGGGTTGAGAGGATTGTCCGCGGTGAGCGCCCGGTTGAGAATATTCGCGAGATCGTCGAGGTCTGTGACGAGCCGTGCGGGCGGTATCGCAGCTTTCACCGGGAGGTGATGGCGCAGCCTGATGCATTCACACCGCCGGAGACGGTCGGCCTGGAGGATGAGGCGCTGCTGGTATACACCAGCGGCACCACGGGGGCACCCAAAGGGGTGGTGCTGACACAGTATAACCTGCTGGTGGATGCGCACGCTATCGCCCGCTGGCATGACATCGACGCGGACACGCGCATGATGTGCGTGCTGCCGATCCATCATGTCAACGGTATCGTTGTCACGCTGATCACGCCACTGGGTGTGGGTTCCAGCGTGGTGCTGAACCGCGCCTATTCCTCGGCCCACTTCTGGGAGCGCATTGCACGCGAAGAGGTCCAGATCGTCAGCGTGGTACCCACTCTGCTGCAGTTTAGCCTGGAATATGCTGAGAAGGCCCGATCCGAAGGGCGCAGCATCTGGGGGGAGGGCGTCTCGCGGGACGATCTAAGCGGGTTTCGCCATCTCATCTGCGGTGCTGGCACACTGGCCGTCAGCCTGGCAACCGCCTTTGAGGAGATGTTCGAATTCCCCATCATGCATGGCTATGGCCTGAGTGAGACCACCTGCTATTCGTGCTTCCTCCCGGCTGACCTCAGCCCGACCGAGCACCGGCGCTGGATGCGCGAGTACGGCTATCCGTCGATCGGGGTGCCGATCGAGACCAACGAGATGGCCATCTTTGACCCCTCCGGCAGCGGCGAGCAGCTTGGCCCCGGTCAGCGCGGGGAGATATGCATCCGCGGCCATAATGTGATGAAGTACTACTACCTGCGCCCTGAGGCCAACGCCGAGGCCTTCAGGTTCGGCTGGTTCCGCTCTGGCGATGAGGGGTTCTATGAGCTGGATCAGGCGGGCCGCCCCTTCTTCTTCATCACCGGGCGCATCAAGGAGCTGATCAACCGCGGCGGCGTCAAGTTCTCGCCCTTTGATATTGAGGAAGTCCTCCTGCTGATGCCGCAGGTCAGCACTGCGCTTGCCGTTGGCTTTGAGAACGACTACTACGGCGAGGAAGTGGGAGCTTATGTAGTGCTCCATGAGGGCCAGACGCTCAGCGCCGAGGAGGTGATCGCCTTCTGCCGGGAGCGTATGCCCTTTGAGAAAAGCCCCAAAGTGGTTGTCTTCGGCACGGAAGTACCTGTCACATCCACGGGCAAATACCAGCGCCTCAAGCTGCGCGATCTGTTCGGCCCATATCGCCATGTGCAGTTCAAGCCGTAGGTTCACAAAGACAGAAGGACAGGATGCAGACCATCACCTCCCGCATCGAGACCTACTCCTCCGCATTCAAGGCTAATGAAGCCCATAACCGGGCGCTGGCCGCCGAGCTGCGCGCCCGGCTATCGCTCGTGAGGCAGGGCGGCGAGGAGACCTACCGCCGCCGCCACGTTGAGCAGGGTAAGCTGCTGGTTCGAGACCGTATTGACCGGCTGCTTGACCCCGGCTCACCCTTCCTGGAGCTGTCACCGCTGGCGGCATGGGAGATGTACGGCGGCGAGGCCCCCGGCGCGGGGATCGTCACCGGCATCGGGCGCATATCCGGGCGAGAATGCCTGATTGTCGCCAACGACGCGACGGTCAAGGGCGGCAGCTACTATCCCCTTACCGTCAAGAAACACCTGCGAGCGCAGGAGGTTGCCATGCAGAACCACCTGCCTTGCATCTACCTGGTCGATTCGGGTGGGGCGTTCCTGCCGATGCAGGATGAGGTCTTCCCCGATCGGGATGACTTCGGGCGGATTTTCTACAACCAGGCGGTAATGAGCGCAGCGGGAATCCCGCAGATCGCCGCAGTGATGGGGAGCTGCACGGCAGGCGGTGCATATGTGCCGGCGATGAGCGACGAAACAGTCATCGTCAAAGGCACCGGAACGATCTTCCTGGGGGGGCCGCCGCTGGTCAAGGCCGCCACAGGCGAGGAGGTCAGTGCGGAGGAGCTGGGCGGCGCCTACGTGCATACCCATATCTCTGGCGTGGCCGACCACTTCGCCGAGGATGATGAGCATGCTCTGCAGATCGTGCGCGATATTGTGTCGACGCTCAACACCCGCAAACGGGTAGATCTCGACATCGTGCCTCCGGAGGAGCCGCTCTACGATCCCGAGGAGCTGTACGGCATTATCCCCACCACCTTCCGCGAGACCTACGACGTGCGCGAGGTGATCGCCCGCCTGGTAGACGGCAGCCGCCTGCGCGAATTTAAAGCCGCATACGGTACCACGCTGGTCACTGGCTTTGCCCACATCGAGGGCTATCCGGTGGGCGTCGTGGCAAATAACGGCGTGCTGTTCAGCGAGAGCGCGCTCAAGGGTGCGCACTTTATCGAGCTGTGCACGGCGCGGCGCATCCCCCTGCTGTTTCTGCAGAACATCACCGGCTTCATGGTGGGCCGGGAATATGAGCGCGGGGGCATCGCCAAAGACGGCGCGAAGCTGGTGCACGCAGTGGCCAATGCCGCCGTGCCCAGGCTCACGGTGATCATCGGCGGCAGCTTTGGCGCAGGCAATTATGGCATGTGCGGGCGTGCCTACGATCCCCGCTTTCTGTGGATGTGGCCCAACGCTCGCATCAGCGTGATGGGGGGTGAGCAAGCCGCCAATGTGCTGGCCACTATTAAGCAGGATCAGCTCACCCGGCAGGGGAAACCACCCCTGACCGACGAGGAGCTGGCTGCCTTCAAGCAGCCCATCCTCGACAAGTACGAGCGAGAGGGCAGCCCTTATTATTCGACGGCACGCCTGTGGGACGATGGTATCCTCGACCCGCCGGAGACGCGCCGTGTGCTGGGGCTGGCGCTCAGCGTCTGCCTCAATGCTCCGGTGGAGGACACACGCTTCGGGGTGTTCCGCATGTAGGGGGTGTCCTGCGCTGCTGTTTCGCCCTGCAGCCTGGTCCGGGTATAGTAGATGCAGCGCAAAACTGCGCACGGGCGGCAGGCACATAGTCATCGGCATATGCTGACCCGGGGGTTCTTAAGGGCAGATGCCATGTATCTCAACCATCACAACCGCGGAGGCGGGGGGGCTGCCGCGGCGGCCATGCTGCTGGTAACAGCCATTCTTGCTGCCTGCATTCCCACAAAGCCTGTTGAGGAAACCCCTTCGCAGATGGCCGAGATGGTGGTGGAGACGGTTGAGGTTGCACGCGAGGGGACCTCTGTGCCGATCCCCGCCCCGTCGATTCCCACCGATAATCGGTCCGGGTTTCAGGAAGCAGACTGTCAGTTTGAGGTTCCCGGGGGATATGATGTTACCTGCGGTTATCTGCTGGTACCCGAAAACCGCCGCCGCCCCGAAAGCCGCCTGATCGCACTGCACGTTGCCGTCTTTCATGCCAATACCCCGACGCCAGCGCCCGACCCGGTCATCCATCTGGTGGGGGGGCCGGGTGGCTCGCTGCTGGACTCCGCTGCGTTTTATCTACGGCGCGGCGGTGATGCCATCCTGCGCGAACGGGATTACATCCTCTTTAACCAGCGCGGTACGCGCTATGCCCTGCCTGATCTCTCGTGCACGGAGGTCTTTTACGCCAACTGGAGACTGACCGAGCTGGACCTCACCGAAGATGAGGCCAACCAGCGCATCCGCGACATCCTGATGGCGTGCCATGACGCCTGGGTTGCAGAGGGAATCGATCTAACGGCCTACAACAGTGCTGAGAATGCCGCTGATGTGGTCGATCTGTGGCAAACACTGGGTTATCAACAGGTCAACCTGTATGGCATCTCTTATGGATCTCGCCTGGCGCTGACCATCCTGCGTGATCACCCGGCGGGGGTGCGCAGTGTGATCCTGGATTCCGTGTACCCGCCGCAGGTTGATCTGTACTCAACAATAGGTTTTAGCGCACAACGGGCTTTCAACGAGCTGTTCGAATATTGTGCATCTGATGAGCGGTGTAACACCAGTCACCCAGAGCTTGAGCGTAAGTTTTACGAGGCGATCGAGACTCTCAACGCCAGCCCGCCGGTGGTCTCTGTGCCGGGCCCAGATCGTACCTATATGGTGGTGATGAACGGCAGCCGCTTTCTGGAGGCGATGTTCGCTGCTATGTACAACGACGAGCTGATCCCCGCCCTGCCCGGCGTGATCGATGCGGTGTGGCAAGGAGAGTACGGCGTGATGCGGCCCTACCTGCGCTCGGCTCGCGGTTCAACGTCGCTCAGTCTTGGGATGTACCACTCGGTGCAGTGCAATGAAGAGCTGCCGTTTGAGGACTACAACCGGATGCTTGAGCGGCTGGCCGGCCTGCCCCCCCTTCTGCGGGATGAGTATGCTGACCGCTTCTATTTCGACGTCTGCGAACAGTGGGCCACGGGTGAGCCTGACCCGGTTGAGAACAGGCCGGTATCGAGCAACATCCCGGCCCTGCTGATGGCGGGCCGCTTTGACCCCATCACCCCACCGGCGTGGGCGCAGCTTGCCGCCCGGACGCTCAGCCACCATTATTACTTTGAATTCCCCACCATTGGGCACGGGGTGATCCGCTCGGATGGCTGTGCCCTGTCGATCGCACTGGATTTCCTGGCCGATCCACTGGAGGAGCCGGATGCCTCCTGCCTGCTTGAGCCGCAGGCGGCGGGGTAGGTCTCGCTTTTCACCGGCTGGACCGTCAGGCTGGTAAGGCTGTTTCAAGTGAGAGGTGCAGATGTTTACCAAAGTACTGGTGGCCAATCGGGGTGAGATCGCTGTGCGGGTGATCCGCGCCTGCCATGAAATGGGCATCACCGCAGTAGCGGTTTTCTCGGAGGCCGACTCCGACTCACTGCACGCGCGCCTCGCCGATGAGGCGGTGTTCATCGGCCCTGCGCCGCCTGCGGAGTCGTATTTGCGCGGAGATCGGCTGATTGAGGTGGCCCGGCAAATGGGCTGCGAGGCGGTCCACCCCGGCTACGGATTCCTCTCGGAGGCCCCGGCGTTTGCGCGGCAGGTGTGCGAGGCCGGGCTGGTGTTCATCGGCCCACCCGCGGAGGCGATCCGGGCGATGGGCGTCAAGACTGAGGCTCGCGCGATCATGGCGGCCGCAGGTGTGCCCGTTGTCCCCGGCTTCCAGAGTGACACGGCCTCCGATGCGGATTTCCTGCGCGAGGCTGAGCGCATCGGCCTACCTGTGATGGTCAAGGCGGCGGGCGGCGGTGGCGGCAAGGGCATCCGTGTGGTGCATGACCTTGCCGATCTGCCCGATGCGCTGGCCGCGGCCCGGCGCGAGGCGGGCCATGCCTTCGGGGATTCCACCGTGTTCCTGGAGAAGTACATAGAAGATGGCCGCCATATCGAGGTGCAGGTGCTGGCCGATGGACATGGCGGTATCGTCCATCTATTTGAGCGCGAATGCTCGGTTCAGCGCCGCCATCAGAAGATCATCGAAGAGTCCCCCTCACCCTTTGTGACGCCCGATCTGCGGCATCGAATGGGGATGGCGGCGGTTGAGGCGGCCCGCGCCGTGGGCTATGTAAACGCCGGTACAGTGGAGTTCATCGTTGACCGCGATGGGAACTTCTACTTCCTGGAGATGAACACGCGGCTCCAGGTCGAGCATCCGGTCACCGAGCTGGTCACGGGCGTTGACCTGGTCAAGCTCCAGATACGCATCGCTGCGGGCGAGCCGCTGCCCTTCCGTCAGGAGAACCTGGCGCAGCGCGGCCATGCTATCGAGTGCCGCATTTATGCCGAGGATCCCACCGGCGGGTTCCTGCCTGCCATTGGCCCTGTGCTGCGCACGGTGGAGCCTGCTGGGCCGGGGGTGCGGGTCGACGCCGGAGTGGTCAGCGGCGATCAGGTGACGATCCACTACGACCCGATGATCGCCAAGCTGATCGTGTTGGCCGAGAATCGCGCGGATGCCATCCGCAAGATGGACTGGGCACTTGCCCGCTATGTGATCCTGGGGCTGACCACCAACCTGCCGTTTCTGCGAGATGTGATCCGGCATCCCGTCTTTGCTGCCGGGGAGGCCACCACACACTTCATCGACGACCATATGGCCGAGTGGCAGGCACCGCTACCGCCTCTGCCTGATGAGGCGCTGGTGGCGGCGGCGCTGGGTGAGCTGCTCGCGCGCGGCGGGCTGACGGGCGGGCAGGGCAGCGAGGCCAGGGGGGATATTTACAGTCCATGGTCACGGGCCGATTCGTTTCGCATCGGCGGGCGGTAAGGAAGGTGGGGGATGGAATTTCGCTACCGGTATGGCGATCAAGAATACATGATCCGGCTGGAATCTGGCCCTGAGGGATCGTACCTGGCCTACGTGGGCGACCGTGTGCACCGCTTCGAGATCGACCGGTCGGGTGATGGGCAGTTTAACCTGTGCTTTGGCGGCAGACGTGTCCACGCTTATACTGCGCGGATGCGCTCCCCTCAAACCGGGGAAGCCCACCATTACGTGGCGCTGGTCGATCGAGAGGTGACCACCTTCGACCTGGTGCTGCTCACCGACTCAGCGACACGCCGGGCGGCAGGCGGGGCAGGCAGCGGCAATCTGGTGGCGCAGATGCCGGGGCAGGTGATCGAGGTGGAGGTGGCCCCCGGTGATACGGTACGTGCCGGCCAGACCCTGCTGGTGCTGGAGGCGATGAAAATGGAAATCCGCGTGGCTGCGCCCTTTGATGGGGTGATGGAGCGGCTGTATGTGCAGGCCGGTGATACGGTCGATCGCGGGCAGCTCCTCGCCAGGGTTGTCCCTGCAACAGAGGATGCCCGACTCCCTTCGTAAGCAGGGGGCCGGGTGCAGGTGGTGTGTTGATTCTCTATACTCTGGGTACCTTTAAACTCCTTTACTCATCACAGGGGAGAGTGCCTTTACCATGATCCGGCTGTATTCGTGGAACGTGAACGGGGTGCGCGCGATCCAGCAAAAGGGCTTCCTTGAGTGGCTCCGCGAAGCCGATCCAGACATCCTGGGCCTTCAGGAGACCAAGGCGCATCCCGATCAACTTGATGATGAACTGCGTCACCCGTCGGGATACCATGCTTACTGGGCTGCGGCGGAGCGACCGGGCTACAGCGGTGTGGCGCTGTTCAGCAAGCAGAAGCCGCGCTCGGTGCAGTTCGGCCTGGGGATCGACGAATACGACTCCGAGGGGCGCACCATCGTCGCCGAGTATGACGACTTCACGCTGATCACGGCCTACTTCCCCAATGGCAGCCGTGATCACAGCCGGGTGCCGTTTAAGCTGCGCTATTATGCGGATTTCCTCGACTACGTGAACCGGTTGCGAGACCTCGGCAGGTCAGTGATTTTCTGCGGCGACCTGAACACAGCTCACCGCCCGATCGACCTGGCGCGCCCGAAGCAGAACGAGAAAACCACCGGCTTTCTGCCAGAGGAACGCGAGTGGATCGATCGCTATATTGAGGCCGGCTACGTGGATATCTTCCGTGAGCTGAACCCTGATTTGGAGGGGGCCTACAACTGGTGGTCGTATCGCGGTGGTGCGCGTGAAAAGAATGTCGGCTGGCGGATCGATTATTTCTTCATTACCCCCGATCTGCGCAACCGGGTGGTGGCGGCGGAGATACACCCTGAGGTGATGGGGTCCGATCACTGCCCCATCAGCCTTACCCTGCGCTGATGCGCGCTCAGAAGCCCTCCGGGGCGGACGGCAGGCGGACCACCATCACCGTGCCCCGTCCCAGGCGGCTGCGCGCCTCGACCGTACCGCCGTGCAGGCGCACAATGCGCTCCACCAGCGAGAGGCCCAGGCCGCTGCCCGCGATCCCGCGTGATTGATCGCTGCGGTACAGCTCCTCGAAGATATGAGGCATGTCATCGGCAGGGATGCCTGCTCCGGTGTCAGCCACCTCCACTACGAGATGCTGACCATCATCGGTGGCACGCACCTCGATCCGGTCGTCCGGCCCGGAATACTTCAGCGCGTTATCGAGCAAATTACGGAACACCAGCACCAGCAGGTCGCGGTCTCCCCAGGCGCGGGAGAGCGGCCAGGGTACCTGCTGCACCGTCAGGGTGATATCACGCAAGGCGTACTCCGGGCCGCCGGCGGCTATCCCGATCGCCTCCTGCAGCACTTCCTCAAGGACCACTGGCCTTGACTCAAAACCACGTTCCTCCAGCTCGGTCAGCCAGCGCAGATCGGCCACCAGCTTCTGCAGGCGCTGGGTCTGTTGGCCCATGCGGAGTAGAGTTGCCTCCTCATCGGCGGTGAGGGTCGGGCTTAGCTGAAGGTTGGCTACCCCCAGCCGGATGATCTGCAGCGGGTTTTTCATCTCATGATCCAGGCGGCGGAAGAAGCGCCGACGAGCCTCAGACTCTGCCTGGCGAACTCCAATGACCTGCTGTTCGATTGAGTGGATGATCCGGCGGCGCAAGACCAGCGCGGCGGCGATCACCAGCGTGACCAGTACCCCACCGCGTGAGAGCAGCGCGGCCAGGTCCACCTCGTATGTCCCCATCAGAAGAAGGTTGGGCAGTATCCCCCGCTCCATTAGCAGCCCGATCAGCAACCCCAGCACCGTCGGGGCTAACACGGGCAGCACACGGTACAATACCCGGCTGGCGCACCTCATCCTTCGCGCCCCTCAACCTGCCCCAGGAAGCGGTATCCCCTGCCGATCACCGTCTCAATGTAGCGGGGTGAAGCGGGATCATCCCCCAGGGCACGGCGCAGCTCGGCGATGCGGATGTCTACGGCCCGCGTCTCTACTGCATAGGCCCAGCCCCACACTTCGTCGAGGAGCCGGTCACGGTCCACCGCTTCGCCTGCGTTGAGCATCAGGTATTCCAGCACCCCGAATGCCCGCGCTGTCAGCGTCAGCCCTTTGCCTTTCAGCGATGCCTGACGGCTCTGCCGGTCGATGGTCAGATCGCCACTGGCCAGGATGCGATAGCTCGAAAGCGGCAGGGCGCCGCGCCGCACACGGCGCAGCACCGCCTGGATACGTGCGATCAGCTCTACAGGGTCGTAAGGTTTGTTGAGATAGTCATCTGCGCCCTCCTGGAGACTCAGCGCACGCTCGGCGGGTGTTCCCACATGGGTCAGGAGGATCACCGGTGTCCAGTTGTCTGCGGCCCGCATGCGACGCAGCACCTCGCGGCCATCCAGCCGGGGCAGCATGACGTCCAGCACCATCAGATCAGGTAACTCACGGCTCAGCACAGTGAGGGCCCGTTCCCCGTCTGATGCTGTCACCACCTCGAAGCCGGCGCGTTCCAGCAGGGGCTTCAGTTCGGCCAGCAAGTCTGCCTCGTCATCCACAATCAGCAGCTTCACTCGTTTCATCTCAGGCGCCTTTCGGCCTGTGGGGTTGTCCAATCCTGATCCTACACGCTGCCGGGCCGGATGCAATATGCCGAAGCTGACGCAGAAGAGGACAGCGGAGGGCCCTGCTGTCCTTTGCAGGAGTCACTCAGGAGGGTCGGAGACCCCCGGGGGGGCAGTCTGCACCTCACCCGCTGCCTCTTCCCGGCGGCTGCGTCGCCGCAGCATCCTCATTCGTCTACGCATGGGACGCGAGGCCTCGGCGGCGCGGCGCTGCGCCTCTACAAGGCGTTCCTCAGGCGTGGCGGCTGGCGGCCCAACCATAGGGAAAGGGTCGATGTCAAACAGCTTAGCATAGACATAGCGCCCCAGAACCCGCAGCGAGGCGATCACCGGGGCGGCCAGCGCCACTCCGAGCACGCCCCCCACAGTCAGCCCGATGATCACCCCGATCAACACCAGTGCGGGGTGGAGACGTACCTGTCCCCCCAGGATATTTGGGATCAGGATGTTGATGTCAAGCTGCGAGAAGAAAACATAGGCGATCACCACCAGCGCCAGAAAGGCAGCCGGTGGCAGGTTCAGATAGGACGATCCCGCGATCAGGGCTGTTAGCAGGGCTGTCAACCCCCAGATCATGTTACCGATGCTGGGGATGAACTCCAGCAGGCCGCCCCATACCCCCAGCAGCAGCGGATTGGGCAGCCCCAGGAGCGCGCTGATCGTTGTCAGGATCACCGTCACGGTGAGCGACAGGATGATCATGCCGCGGAAAAAGGCCGACCATACGCTATCGATCTCGGCCAGCAGCAGCTCCGCATCGCGGCGATATGTCTCAGGGATCAGGCCCTTGAAGGCGGTGACGATCTTGTCTGCGTCGCGGGTGATATAGAAGGCGATTACAAAAGTGAAGATGCCAAATACCACCACACGTGCCGCGTTGAGCACCCAGCTCAGGAAACCGGTGGCGATCCCTGAGACAACTCCCGAGATCCCGGCAGTGACCTCGGCAAGTACGTCCTGCAGCCTGAGCTGAAACCCCATGATCTCAAGTACGGCCTCTTCGCCAGCGCCTGTGTTGAGCGAACGCACAAATTCAACCAGGGCTTTCTGCGCGCTGAGCAGCTGTTCAATGCCCAGTGGAAGCAGGATCATGATGGCCGGGATGAGCAGGGCGAGCAGGATCAGGTAAACCAGCAAAGTGGCCAGCCCGCGCGGCAGCCGGGTGATCCGCCGCACCAGGTTGACCACCGGCTGCAGCACGTAGGCCAGAATGCCAGCGACGATCAGCGGGATGAAGATCACCCGGAACAGGTAGGCAGCCACGCCGGCCAGCACAAAAAGCAGGACGATCACGACCAGCTTGGTGGCGCGATCCCATGAGTGGAATGAGGGTGTCTTCTGATCGGTGGGGGGCAATTTCATATCCTTATGCATCTCCCTGCCAGTGTATGGGCCTATGGATTCAGTCGGACGCGGCTGTTTCTTCCTGCTGGCTGAGGCCTCTCAGCCGCCTGTTTGCCGCAGCCTGATCAGAGGTGCGGCTCACCAGGGTGGAGAACAGCCACCCCAGCACAGCGGCTAGCAGTGAGGCGATAATGATGCCGAACTTCGCCGCCTCAAGCATGCTGCTCCCCTCAAAGGCCAGGGTGGCGATGAAGATCGACATCGTGAATCCGATTCCGGCCAACCAGCTTGCAGCGATGAGCTGCCGCCACTTCAGCCCTTCGGGCAGGTCGGCCAGGCCCAGCCGCACGGCAAGCCAGGAGAACAGACTGATGCCAATTGACTTGCCCATCACCAGCCCCAGCACAATCCCGATGCTGACCGGGGTCACCAGTACGTCAAACGAGCTGCCACCCAGCGCCACGCCCGCGTTAGCTAGGGCAAATAGCGGCAGGATGCCATAGGTGACCCAGGGATGCAGGGCATGTTCAAGCTGCTGGAGTGGTGACTGCACTTTATCAATCAGCGACTCCAGCTCCTGCAGCGCGTCGCGCAGGTCGTGGTCAGCCAGCAGATCGGGGACATCACAGCAGGACTGTTCGTAGCTCCTCAGCACGTCGTATGCCTCATTGATAAACTCATCCCGTGCGATGTCGTTGCGAGCCGGGATGACCATTGCCAGCAGCACGCCGGCCAGCGTGGCGTGGATGCCGGAATAGAGAAATGCCAGCCACAGGCCGATGCCCAGCAGAGCATAGGGAATGGGACGATTGACGTGCAGTACGCGGTTCATGATCAGGAGAACGATGAAAATCCCCAGCGCGATCAGAAGGCTGTTCCACATGATATCTGATGAATAGAACACCGCGATCACCAGGATCGCCCCCAGGTCATCGGCGATGGCCAGCGCGGTGAAAAATATCTTCAGCGAGGTTGGTACACGGCTGCCCAGCAGAGCCAGTACACCCAGCGTGAACGCGATGTCAGTGGCCATAGGGATACCCCACCCGCCAGCGCCCACACCGCTGGCGTTCAGGGCTGTGTATAGCAGAGCCGGCAGCGCCATGCCGCCGATGGCGGCGGCGATGGGTAGAGCAGCCTGGCGTGGCGATGAGAGCTGGCCAACCAGTACCTCGCGCTTGATCTCCATGCCCACCACGAAGAAGAAGATGGCCATCAGCCCATCGTTGATCCAGTGGATCAGAGTCTCCGACAGGCTCCACGGCCCGATCCCGATCGTCAGGTAGGTGTGCTCCCATAGCTCAAAATAGCTGGCAGACCATGGTGAGTTGGCCCAGATCAGGGCCACTACGGTGAACAACAGCAGCAAAATGCCGCTTGACGACTCCAGCTTGAAGAACTCATTAAAGCGGTAGTTGCGAAAGATATAGGCAACCTGTGCGGCGGGTGACTTATCCTTGATCTCTTCGAGGTCTATTCCAAACAACGGTGTTCCTTTCAACAACCAGTCTGCAGGCTGGATAATTTTATCGTATTTTTATTAAAATCCGATTAGAGTTCCCGGCCCGGGTGTTAAAAGGGGCAGGGTTACTTGTGTAATCCTGCCCCTTCCGGACCCTGTTGGACGCTTTTATGTTTGGTGCGGGGCGGCACCTGATGGGTGGGTCTCGTCAGGGCCTTTGAGATGGCGCGAGATCAGCTTTTCCAGCTCAACAGCCCAGAAGACCACTGTGCTCAGGCCCAGGCTGATCAACAGGTCGGCCAGAGACAGCGGCTCTGTCTCAAACAGCGTTTGCCCAATGGGGACGTAGATCACGACTATCTGGAGCACGAACGTGAGCAGAACAGCTCCCAGTAGCGCCCTGTTCGAGAACAGCCCGATCTGGAACAGTGAGTCGCGTTCTGAGCGAATCGCCAGCGCATGCCCCATCTGTGACAGCGTCAGTGTGGTGAACACCATGGTCTGCCAGTACGAATCACTGCCGCGCCCGCGGAAAACCCACAGGCCGATACCCAGCGAGACCAGTCCCATCAGGAATCCAATCGACAGGATATGCCGTCCCATGCCGCGCGCAAAGACGCTTTCATTGGGCGCATAGGGTGGGCGCTGCATGGTGTTGCGTTCCGGCTGCTCGACGCCCAGCGCCAGCCCGGGCAGGCCGTCGGTCACCAGGTTGATCCACAGGATTTGCAGCGCCGTCAGCGGCAGCGGCATCCCCAGCAGGGGGCCGAGCAGCATCACCCAGATCTCGCCCGTGTTGCTGGTCATCGTGTATTTGATGAACTTGCGCACGTTGTCGAAGATATTGCGCCCTTCCTCGACGGCGGCAACGATGGTGGCGAAGTTGTCGTCCAGGATCACCATATCCGAGGCCTCTTTGGAGACGTCGGTGCCGGTGATGCCCATTGCCACGCCTATATCGCCCTTACGCAGGGCGGGTGCATCATTAACGCCGTCTCCTGTCATCGCGACGATGTGGCCGCGTCTCTGGAGCGCCTCGACAATGCGCAGCTTGTGCTCCGGGGAGACGCGGGCGTATACTGAGACCTCCGGCACCACGCGATCCAGCTCCTCCGGGGACATCTCGTTCAGCTCGACCCCGGTGATCACACGCCCGTCCTGGCCGCTGACGATCCCCAGATCGCGGGCGATATGATATGCCGTCAGGGGGTGATCGCCGGTGATCATCACGGGCCGAATGCCCGCCGTCTTGCAGGTCTCTACCGCTTGCTTGACCTCGGGGCGCGGCGGGTCGATCATCGCCAGCATGCCCACGAAGATCAGGTCCCGCTCAATAGCGGCCTCGTCGGTGGTGTCGGGGATCTCTGGTGTGAAGCGGAACCCCAGGCCCAGCACGCGCAGCCCGTCCTGGGCCAGATCATTGTTGGCCTTCACGATCCGCTCACGCCAGTGGGCATCGAGCGGCTTGATCTCGCCGTCAACCCATACGTGCGTGCTGACCTCCAGCAAGCTGTCCACACCGCCCTTGGTGAACAGCAGCAAATCGCTGCCCTGCCTCATCATCTCCGCAGGCAGCAGGTCGGCATGTTCCGCCGGGATGCGGTGAATGGTTGACATCCGCTTTCGCTCTGATGAGAAGGGCACTTCGGCGACACGCGGCAGGGCGTGATCAAGGTCATCTTTCCACAGCCCAAAGCGGGCAGCGACAACCAGTAAGGCTCCTTCGGTTGGGTCTCCGACGATCTCGTAACCCTTTTCTTTATCCTCGCATTCCAGCAGGGCATCGTTGCACAGCGCGCCCCCTATCAGCAGGATGCGTTGCACGGGGGTGGGTGTGCGGTGATCATCCTCCCGGCAAAGCGCCCTGTGCCCGCGCCCCAGCGTCTCGGTCAGGCTCTCGCGGTGTCCGGCCACATCCAGAATGGTGACCGTCATGCGGTTCTCAGTGAGCGTGCCGGTTTTATCCGAGCAGATCACCGTCACCGAACCAAGGGTCTCGACAGCGGGCAGCTTGCGGATCAATGCTTTGCGCTTGAGCATACGCTGTGCGCCAAGTGCCAGCGCGATGGTGACCACAGCTGGCAGGCCCTCCGGCACAGCCGCAACGGCCATCGCGATGGCGGTGTAGAACATCTCCAGCAGATCCTCGCCGCGTAGCAGGCCAAGCACAAACACGATCGCCACGATCGCCAGGGCGGCCACCGCCAGCGAACGGCCAAGTTGTGCCATCCGGCGCTGTAGCGGGGTTTGCTCACTCTCGACCGACTGGATCAGGTTGGCGATGTGGCCCAACTCGGTTCGCATGCCCGTTTCCACCACGACGGCCGTCCCGCGGCCGTAGGTTACAACGGTACCCTTGTAGAGCATGTTGATCCGGTCACCCAGTGGGACGTTGCTGCCCCCCTCGACGCGGCCCGTGTGCTTGTCCACCGGTTCGGATTCACCGGTCAGCGCTGCTTCCTGGACTCGCAGGTTGGCCGCCTCGATCACGCGAGCGTCAGCGGGGATCATGCTGCCTGCCTCCAGCAGCACGATATCGCCGGGCACGATCCTGTGAGAATCCACCTGCACCACATGACCACCGCGGCGCACCCGCACAGCCGGCGCGGAGAGTTTCTTCAGCGCGGCCATGGCCTGCTCGGCGCGGTATTCCTGCACAAAGCCCAGCCCGCCGTTCAACACGACGATCGCCAGGATCACGATGCCGTCAAGCTCATCTCCCAGCAGAAAGGAGATAATGGCGGCGACGATCAGCACCACCACCATGGCATCGGTGAACTGCTCCCACAGGATGCGCCAGGGACTCTTCAGACCGGTTTCGACCAGCTCGTTGAAGCCATACTGCTCGAGACGTCGGTCAGCTTCCTCCTGCGAAAGCCCCTTCTCCGGGTCAACTTCCAGTCCGCTCAGGATTTCATCGATCTCAATCGAGTGCCACATAGCAGGGCTTGCTTGAGCTGTTTCGCTCATCTCTGTATCTCCTCGTGATAGACAGGTCGTCGAGGCTAACGGCCCGACGATCGCCTTGCTCAATTTGTGCCCCTGTATACCGCTGTTCCTGAGCGTGGAAGAGGCGCAAGGATATTATAGCAACACTCACCTCCGGATCATACCCCACAGCTCGCGATCACTGCCGGGATGGCCCCCGGTAGCTCATGGCGACCGCCGGGGAAAACAGGGTGGGTGAGGGGTGCCGTTGAGGGGGAGACAGGGAGGGGGCGCCAGCAGAATGCTGGCGCCCGTCGGTGGTTCGCAGAACGCGCTATTTAATCAGCAGCCCCGGCGCGTTCCATGCGCTGTGGCCAAGCACCTGAAGAAGGGTGGGAACATAGCCGATCAGCACCAGCACAACCGCCCCGGCAACCCAGACTCTCCACCGATCAAGAACAGCGGGAGCGCGCTCCGCTCCCGAGAGCGACTCGGCAAAGGGGATCACCACATCGAGCGCGCTGTTTTTCTTCATCAGGAAAGTGCCGATAACGTTGATGAAGTAGAAGGCCCCGCTGATTGTCAGGAGCACAGCGCCAATGGCGGTCATCCACATGGCCGTCTGCATACCGCCCAGCGGCGCACCAGCCGTTTGCTCGATCAGGCTGCCGATGTATGGTGAGGTGGAAAAAGGTACCCGGCGCGGCGCACCCATCAGGCCGGCCCAGTGCATTCCCCGCCCAAAGAGCACCATCCCCACGAACCAAAACCAGCCCTGAGCCAGCGCGATCGGCTTGCTGAACAGGCGGCGCTTTGTCAGGTAGGGTAGCAACCAGTAGGTAAGCCCCATGAAGCTGAGCGTGGTGGCCGTGCCCACCGTCAGGTGGAAGTGGCCCGGCACCCAGGTGGTGTTGTGGACTACCAGATTCACATTATAAGAGGCATTGATAATGCCGCTGATGCCGCCTGCCGCAAAGACGATCATAGCCAGCACCTGGGCCGAGAAGCTCGGATCGCCCCATGGCAGACGCATGATCCAGCCCGGCAGCCATTTGCCGCCGCGCTGCTTCCCCGCGTACTCCAAAGAGGCCATGATGGTGAAGGCCGTCATCAGGCTTGGGATGGTCACTGCGTAGGTCAACACACCATGCAGCGCCTTCAGGCCCGGGTTAATGCCCGGATCGGTATATTGATGGTGCAGCCCCACGGGGGCCGAGAACAGGATGAACAACATGAAAGCCAGACGTGCCATCGAGTCTGAGAACAGCTTCCCGCCAGCCTGCCGGGGGATGAACGCATACCATGAGGTGTAGGCGGGCAGCAGCCAGAAATATACCAGTGGATGGCCGAAGAACCAGAACAGCGTGCGAGACAGGAGGGGATTTGTCTCTGCTACCAGGCCCAGTGACCACGGGATCAGCAGCACCAGCATTTCGGCGGCCACCCCCACGGTCGCGATATCCCAAACGATCCAGGTGGTGAGCGTGCCTACTGCGGCAATCGGGGTTTTCTCGCCCGGGTGTTCCTGGCGCCAGGCTCCCCAGGTCAGGAACAAGTTGGCTGAGTGGATCCATGACCCGATGACCACCAGTGTCAGCCCGATGTAATACAGCGGGTGGGCACGCATGGGTGCATAGAAGGTGTAGAGCACGCTTGCATTATTAGTCAACATGGCCCAGCCGGCCAGCACCACACCCAGCACCATCACTCCGTAGGCAATCCAGCTCAGCATCGGGGCCTTCATTGGGCGATCCAGTGAGCGCCCCAGGATGATCATCTGAAACCCGCAGATGAAGAAAGTGGTCCAGGTCAGAGCATTGAGCACCCCGTGGAGTGTCAGGCTCTGGTAGTAGCTGCCTGTTACCGGGAGTGGATAGAAGTTGATATTCGCATGCTCAAGGCCCTGGAACAGGCCGATCAGCCCGCCAAGCGCCAGCGCCACGAATGCGATAACCAGGAACAGTATCGCCAGCAGGCGCTCATTCCGGTCGTTATAGGTCAATTCCATTGATGGCTCCCCTCTGTTGATAACGGGATAAGCAGCTACTCCACAACCCTGATGACCCCGCTCATCAGGTGATGGGCCGCCCCGCAGTATTCATGGCAGTAAAACTGGTACTCCCCCGGTTCGTCGAAGGTGTAGGTTACCTCCGCGATCTGGCCGGGGATCACCATGATGTTAATGTTAGTATCAAATACCTTGAAGCCATGAATGACATCGCGGCTGGTCAGGTAGAAGGTGACTTCGGAACCCGCCGGGACCGTCAGCGTGGCAGGTGTGAACTGCCAGGCCTCAACTACGAGGTGAGCGATATATCGTCCCTCGTAAACCCGGCGGAGCCCCGGTTCGGCGAAGCCGGGGTCTGCGCTGACCTGCTGCGGATCGATCTGCTCCACAGCGCCCGGCAGATGAACCCCCAGCCCCATCACGCTGATTGCAATCGCGCCTGCGAAGATGACCAGTGTCATCACAGCCAGGCGCATAAAGGCACTCTCGTATTTGTGAATATGCATCATGGACCGTTATCTCCGTGCCAGCAAATCACCAAAATAAACCAGTGCCCAGGCTGCAGCGATGATCAGCAGATAGAGCAGCGTCAAAGTGCGTGTGCCGCGCGGCTCAAAATCCACCTCATCCCCGGCCTCCTGCCTCTCCTCGCGATCGGACATACGCTTTTCTCTTTCCCTTCCCCGGTTGAGATGATCATCAATTCACCGCCCCTGCCCGGCAGCGGGGTATGCCGTCGACATGGGGGGCGAGCAATAGGGCCCTATTTATCTGGAATGTGGCTAAAATAAATGGCGTGGCGCCACCATCTCGCCTGCCCGGCGCCGGGCTTCCCACCGTGATAATGCCCTCCAGACCGGCGCAGATCGTGTGGTACCACTTCTAGCCTGCTCATCGGACATGATAATAGTTCGATTCGAACAAAGGGTCAAGAGCCCGACGGGGGGGCCTGACGCCCCCTGCCTGAAAGCTCTGCTGCTGAAGGCCGCCCCCCCAGTGGCTTCGCCATCCGTACTGCGTTAACCACGGCCTCGGCGACAACCTCCGCTGCGACAGCGCCGATCAGGTTGACATCTGCCGCCTGCTGGCCGGTGGCAAGCGCAAAGAGCGTGTCCCCATCGTACATGGTGTGGGCAGGTCGGATGGAACGTGCCAGCCCATCATGGGCCATCTGGGCCACTTTGTTGGCCTCCTCTTTGGTCAGCCGGGCGCTGGTAGCCACCACGCCGATCACGGTATTACCGCCCTCAAAGCGCGGTACCGATCTACCGGCCATGCCTTTGAGAGCAACCAGCGTATCGGCCAATTCGAGGCCCTCCGGGGGTCTGCGTGCCCCGGCAATGACAGCCCCGCTGTGGGGGTCAATCACATCGCCCAGGCAGTTCACAGCGATCAATGCGCCAACGACCAGGCCATTCCCCAGGTCTGCACTGGCGCTGCCAATACCGCCTTTCATGGCGAACTGGCCGCCGAATATCTTGCCGACGGTGGCGCCAGTCCCTGCCCCAACGCTGCCCTGCTCCACCAGCCCGTCTGAGGCCGCCTCGCAGGCAGCATAGCCCAGCGCGGCATCGGGACGTACCCGCGCATCTCCGATGTCCAGATCGAACAGCACGGCAGCGGCGACGATGGGAACGACCGGCGCACCGGTTACTCCCACCGGGAAGCCCTTTTGCCGCTCCTCCAAATAGCGCATCACTCCTGCTGCGGCATCCAACCCGAAGGCGCTACCTCCCGTCAGCAGCACAGCATTGATGCGCTGGACCAGGTGCATCGGGCGTAGCAGATCGGTTTCGCGGGTTCCGGGCGCTCCACCGCGCTGATCCACGCCGCCCACCGCACCCTCCTCACATAGCACAACGGTGCAGCCGGTCAGTGCGCCTAGATCGGTGGCGTGGCCCACCCGAATGCCCGGCACGTCGGTGATCGCATGGTGCAGTTGTCTTGTCACAGGAGCTTATCCTTTCGCCTGAGGTCAGGATGCTTCAGAGACCTGCGTCATCCTCAAAGGGATGGCTGTCTTGTGCCGCCGCATCTTCAAAAAGGGCCTCGATCAGCTGTCGTGCTTCCTCTGCCAGCGCCCCCGGCACCTGTACTTCGATGCGACCCAGGAGACCGACATTGACCGGGATCACACTGCTGACGGCCTCCTGGCGGATGCGGCTGGGGATTCCTTCATCGGTGAGCCGTGCTGAGGCGAGGGTGGGCTGGACCATGTCAAATGCGGTGAGCACCGTTACCCAGGAGGGGGGGGCAGATTTCTCACCTCCGCCCTCTTCGCTGTCTTGGCCACAGCCAAGCAGACGGCTCAGCCATCCCAGTATCGATGCCATTGCTAGCTCCCCGGGGCCGCCCCCGATCTTTCAGTTTCCTACCGATCGATAGTGAGCGCCGCGTTCCTGCTCGTTGCCGGGGAGGCTTTCCCGGCTGTGAAAGGGGGAAGTACGACGGTGAACGTGGTGCCCTTTCCGGGCACGCTCTCCATCCAGATGCGGCCGTTATGCGCCTCGACGATCGAGCGCACAATGCTCAACCCCAGGCCAGTCCCGTCATGGCTGTCCATAACGCCCCTGGCCCGGTAGAATCTCTCAAAAATATGCGGCTGATCCTCCAGCGGGATGCCAATGCCTGTGTCGATCACGGAAGCCAGTACCTGCCCCTCGCGCTCGCTCATCTCCAGCCTGATCTCACCAAACTCGGGGGTGTACTTGGAGGCGTTATCGAGCAGATTGACGAAGGCCTGCTGCAAACGGGCTGCGCTGCCCATCACCAGGGCCGGGCTTTGTGGTGGCTCGAAGATGAGTACCTGCTGCTTTAGATCGGTCTTGGCTCGTACGACCTCCACGGCCTTTTGCAGGACCTGCGCGAGGGAAACCGCCTCCTGTTCGCGATCCAGTCCCGTCTCGATCTTCTCAACGTCCAGCAGATCGTTGATGAGCTGAGTCATCGTTCGGACACTCTGCCGGACCTGCTCAGTGAACTGCAGCTGCTGCTCGGTCAGATTGCCCCCGCGCGACATCAGCTCCACATAGCTCAGCACAGCAGTCAGCGGCGAGCGCAGGTCGTGCGAGATCGAGGCGACGAACTCATTTTTGCGGCGGTCCATCTGCTTGATGCCGGTGATGTCCTGCATCACCACCGCCCAGCCCAGATTGGTGATGGGGCTGATCACCGCATTGAAGATGCGTTCATCTCTGGTCTGAACAAAAACCTGCTCCTCAAATTGATCCGGAGCACGGGTGGCGATCTCCAGCAGCATGCGGTTGGTGGTTAGTTCAGGCAGCAGCTTACCTTCCGGCGGGGTCTTCCCTGCCAGGTCGAGGAACTCGCGGGCGGGGGGGTTGCTCAGCACCAGTCTGCCCGCGCTGTCAACCACCAGGATAGGGTCGCGTAGCTCGTTGAATATCTGGTACAGCCGGGTGCGCCCCAGCTCACTACGCCGGTAGAGCTGGGCGTTGTAAATCGCGATCGCCGCGAAGTCGGCCAGGCTGGCCATCAACCCGGCATCCTCCTTCGAGAGGGGGGTGGTCTTCTCGCGGTTATGCACCCCCAGCACGCCGATCACTTCGTCTTTTAGCTTGAGCGGCACGTAGATCAGGCTCTGGACCAGGTACTGTGTTTTGAACTTCTGCGCTCCCTGCCCGCTGATGACCAGCGGTTCACCGGTATTGACTACCCGCCCGGCCAGGCTGTCTTTGATCGGCAGGCGTACATTGCGCAGCCCTTCCTGCATGTTCTTTGTGGCGCGGATGTACAACTCACCGGTAGCTCGATCAACCAGCATGATCGTGCCTTCTTCAGCGCCGCTGAGGTACACGGCCGCCTCAGCGACGCGCCCCAGCACCTTCTCCAGGTCAAGTAGGGAGGTCATCGATTTGGCGATGGCCATCAGCATGTTGAGGGCTTCCAGCCGGCGCTGATTGGGGATGCCTGCGCGGAACGCACCAATGCGTGTGGAGCGCAGGATGCGCTCTACTGACCCTTTCAGCATCTCCGGATCAAATGGCTTAACGAAGTAGTCCATCACCCCGGCGCGCATGGCCCGCACAGCGATTGCCTCCGAACCCTCTGCGGTCATCAGGATGATCGGGTACTCGTAGCCCGCACGCCGCATCTCTTCGATCATCGTCAGGCCGTCCATCTCAGGCATCGCCAGATCGGTGATGATCAGATCGGGCGGGTTCACCAGAGCTGAGGCCAGGCCCTCCACCCCGTTTCGTGCGATCTCGATCTCATATCCCTCGGGCCGGAACAGGGTCTCGGCCAGGAAATCTCGCATCTCCTGGCTGTCATCGATGATCAGCAGACGTTCTCGGGTCACCGCAGCACCACCTTGTATCCGGCTTCTCATGCTATTCGGATGGGATCAGGGTGTTGAGATAGCCTATCAACTCATCCATCTGACGCGAGATCACGTCGACGGATGCCTTCTGTGCCATCGACAGTTCACCCATCTCGCCGCTGCGGAACATGGCGAGGTTGTTGAGCAGCGGGCGCATCGTGTCGCGAATGCGGGATGCCAGCCGGGGCACAGTGTCTGTGCCGCTGGCCGAGGCCCGCATCTGCGCCTGGAGCTGGTGGTTCAGGCGCTCAAGCTGGCGGGTTCGCTCCTGCATGGTGGCGAACAGATGGGCGTTCACCAGGGCGATGGCCGCGTAGTCGGCCAGTGCGGTCATCAGATCGCTCATGTGCGGCTCGAACGGCAGGCGCGAGTTAGCAACCCACAGCAGGCCGATCGGCGCGTCATGGGCGACCAGCGGGGCGTAGATCACGGCGCTGACATCTTCCTGCGCAGGCTTAAACCGCCGCAGCCCCTCCCCACCGGAAATAAATGTCTGGCGCGAGTTCATCACCATGGCTGCCAGATCGTCCTTCACCGGCCTGCCGATCTGATCCATCAGATCGCGACTCAGGTTGCGCCCTGCTCTCAGCACCAGATTGCCGGTTGACTCGTCTCGCAGGAAGATGCCGACCGACTCGGCCCGGGTGAGTTGAATGGCAGCCCGGATCACGTGATCGAATACCTGGTTGAGATTGGTGAGGGCCGAGACCGTCTTGCCAATCCCTATCAGGGTTTTGATCTCGCGCAGGCGGGACTCGGCCTCCTGTGCCGCCCGGCGCACCTCGCCGACCAGCGCCTCGCGCTCACGGCGAATGCGCACCTCTTTTAGGGCGCGCTCCACTACCTGGATCAACTCAGCCTCACGCACCGGGCGGGCAATGTAGTCTTTTGCGCCCAGCCGGAAGGCGGTCAGCGCTTTGCGCTCTTCGCCCTCGTTGGCCAGAACGATCACGGGCACATCAACGGCCTGAGCATTAAGTGCGGCGATCACGTCAGTGCCGCTCAGCCCCTCCGGCTCCAGGTCGAGGATGACCACATCGGGTTTGCTGGCGAGGATGAGGGATAACGCCTCGTTCCCATCGCCGGTTGTCTGAACCTGGTAGCCGAACGGCTCAAGAGCTGCCTCCGTTAACGTGGCGCGCTCGTCTGCGTCGTGGCTTACCAGCAGCACTCTATCCTTATTCTCGCCCACAGTTAGCCTCTTTACGATGCAGAACTCAATCCCCCTGTCATTATATCATCAGCCGGGTGCGTGTGCCTAACTAACAGGAACCGTATGGAAAAAAGAGGAAGCCACCCGGGGAGGGTGGCTTTAGCGTTGGGCAATTTTGTGGGGAAAGAGATGCATGCTTAGGAGCTGCAAAATTTTTGGGCCGGGAGCATAACACCCAACGCAATCCCATAATAGCATAAAAATTTTATAAAGTAAAGAGATATTAAGAAAAATATGGGTCTGCTTATTGTGCATTTGAACTGTGGTCGGGACCTGCAGGCTGTGTCAATTCTCATACCTACTCACGAATGTGCCAGATCAGCACCCGGTCGTCGTCACCGCCGCTGGCCAGCACCCTTCCGTCGGCTGACAGGGCGATGGCACGCACGTAGCCCCGATGCCCCACCAGATAGCGGATGCGCTCCCCGGTGTGTCCATCCCATAGCCCGATCGTGCCATCCTCACCCGCTGAGAGCAGCAGGCTGCCGTCCGGGGTGAAGATCACCCCGGATACCTCGCCCCCCTGGGCTATCCAGGTCACGATCGGGCTGCCAGCCCCGACATCCCACAGGGTGATCCACGATCGACTGCTGCCGACCGCCAGCAACGAGCCATTGGGGGAGAAGGCGAGCGAGAATGCCTCGCCATCTTCAATGGCAAACGAGCTGAGTGGCTGGCCTGAGCTGGCATCCCGGATAATCACGATGCCGTCTTCATCGCCGGTGGCCAGCCAGCGTCCATCTGGCGAATAAGCCACACTGCGCAGGCGGGTGCTGTGGCCCTCAAGCGTGTAAAGAACTGCCCCTGATGATGCATCCCACACCCGCCCCAGCGCACTGTAGAAGCCGCCGCCCGCGAAGCTTGTGCCATCCGGTGCAAATGACACGCGGAAAATTTCCCCCGGTGTGCGCGAACCAAACAGCCGCTCGCCGGTGACAGGGTCCCACACCTGCACCGTCCCATCGCGACTGCCTGAGACCAGCCTGGAGCCGTCGGGCGAGAACTGCACTGCATATACCCGTGAGCGGTGATGTTCCAGCCGGTGGGTCAGATTGCCTGTCTCCAGGTCAAAAAGCTGGACAGCCCGGTCGTAGCCACCGACCGCCAGCAGCCGCCCGGCGGGCGAGAGGCTTACACCGTAAGCGCGCCCCCCAAAGCCCTCAAACGACATGACTATGCCGAGCTGTTCCTGGTTGTCGAGTGTCAGGGCGTCGGGTGGGAGCGTGGATGTGGGGATGGGCGTCGAGGTCGGCGATGGCACTGGCCGGGGCGTGGCTGGTTCAACCGTGGGGGTGCGGGTGAATGTCGGGGAAGGCGTAATGGTGGGGGCAGTCTGCACGGTCGTCAGGGTGGGGGTGCGGGCGGCGGTCGGTGCCGGAGCAGAAGCCGGCGTGGCGGGCGCGCAGGCGGCCAGCCAGCCCACCAGCAGCACAGCGGCCAGGGCGAGACCCCCCCCGCGCGATGGCAGGGGAGGTGATGCACAAGCGGTTCTGGTATGATTGTGCCGGAGGGTTCCCATCTGTCTCAGGAGATCGCGTATGTGCTCCCGGATCATACCCTATAATGTCCCTTACGTTTGCCAGTTCGCCAGCCCCGATCTGGTGCGCGAGCTGATTGGCGGGCAGCTTCCCCTGGAGCATGATCCCCGCTGGCAGGAGTACGGGGCCGACACTCCTGCCGACTACGCGCACTGGTCGCTGCGGGCCTGCGGCGTGGTCTGCCTGAAAATGGCAGTCGATGCCCTGTCGGGCGAGCCACCACGCCCGGTGATGGCCTGGGTTCGTGAGGGGCTGGCGCTGGATGGCTACCTTACCGAGATCCGCCCCGATCGACCTGATCGCCCGGTTGAGAAGGGGTGGAAGCATGCCGCGCTGGTTGATCTGGCCCGTGCTCATGGGCTGTGGGCAGAGGCTGCCACAGGCCTGGGCCTATCAGCTATCATCGGCCACCTTGCTGCCGGCCAGCTGGTGATCGCCTCGGTGTCCTCAGAGCTTGGGGATTCGGGGCCGATCACGCGGCGCTCGGGCCACCTGGTTGTAGTGATTGGCTTGCACCTTGATGCCGATCAACAGGCTGCGGCGCTGATCATCCACAACCCCTCAGGGCGCACTCCGGACCTGCAGGCCGGGGCGGTGATCCCTGCCGGACGCTTTCTTCAGGCCTTCTCCGGGCGGGGGATCATTATCGGAACAGGGCAAAATACAGATACAACCCCGCGCCCAGCAGCACGATCGTGAAACACCCAATAGTGAAAACCCTGGCAGCGATCTTCAGTACAGCCTTGAGCACATACCAGCCTACCACCAGGGCAAGGCAGACCAGCGTCACAGTGATGAGCTGGCCGGTGGTGACACCGAGCAGATCGGCTATGGGCTGAAGGATGTCCATGTCACGGTTCCCCCTCAGGCGGTTTGGTCTTATCTCATCAACCATACAACAGGTATACAGTCTTCGCCACCTGCTTTGACACAGCTGCGCGGCTGTACTATACTGTCGTCAGGGCAGGCTGCCCCTCTGGCTGCATCTCAGGTGTCGCAGCAGAGCCCTCCAGTGCGCAGGCATCCCCGCCGGGCGCATCTGTCAGCAGGGGCACATACCACACCGGAACGCCGAGGAGTGTACACCTTGACCAAATCCCGTGTCGATCAAATGATCCAACGCCTGCGCGATCTGCAGGCCAGCTCCCCTTCGGTTGAGGCAGCGGCAGTTGTTAGTGTTGATGGCCTGATGATGGCCTCCTCGATGCCTGCCAATATCGAGGAAGACCGTGTGGCGGCGATGTCTGCGGCGATGCTCTCTCTGGGTGAGCGCATCGCGTTTGAGCTTGGCCGCGGCGCGCTCGACCAGGTTTATATCAAGGGTGAGAACGGCTACGTGATCCTGCGGGCGGTGGGCGAGGAGGCCGTGTTGACCGTCCTGGCCCACAAAGACGCCAAGCTCGGCCTGGTGTTCCTGGACATGGGCCGCGCGGTTGAGGACCTGAGCAAGCTCGTTTAAGCTTTCCCCTGGTCGAACAAACTATCATTCCCCGGCAGCGGTCTGGCAGGTGCCCCTGCCGGGTCTTTGCATTATCATCTGTGGGCCACTTGCCCGTAAATCAATTAGTGCTATGCTGTTATGAAGATCACTGGCCCCACCCTCCTGCTGCCAGAGGGATTGTGTGCTGCCGCAGCGCTGCTGGGGTGGCAGAGGGGATGAGTATGTGACGCAAAATAGACATATTTTGATTGTGGAGGACGATCTGGGCCTGGCCGAAATGCTGGAGGCTTTCCTCTCGATGCAGGGGTTCCATGCTCTGACAACCCCTTCTGGCAGACAGGCCCTTGAGCTGGCCGTCAGGGTGCAGCCTGTGCTGATCCTGCTCGATATCCGCCTCCCGGACATCGATGGCTTTGAGGTCTATCGCGCGCTGGGGGGGCGCCATGCCACGCGCTACATCCCTGTGATCTTCCTGACTGAGATGTCAGATCGAGTCGATCGGCTGACCGGGCTGGGCCTCGGCGCTTCAGATTACATTACCAAACCGTTCGATGTCTACGAGCTGTGGTTGCGGATACGCAACGTCCTCCACCGTGTTGAGGTGGGTTATACCACCAACCCCATCACCGGGCTACCGGAGGGGCAGGTTGTCGATCAGGCCCTCCAGCAAACCCTGCACGAGAACCGGCGCGACAGCGGTATGCTGGTGGTGACGCTGGGCGGGGTGTCTGCCTTCGGTGAGCTTTACGGATTCGTGGCCAGGGATGATGTGTTGCGCGTGACCGGTTTGACCCTTGCCACAGCAGCCCATGAGCTTGGCGGTGAGCGCGGCTTTTGCGGTCACCTGGACGACCATACCTTTCTGATCCTGCTGCCTCACTCTCTCCTGAGCCTGTTCCGCAGCACGGTGATGGAGCGCCTGGGCAACTGCCTGGATTACTTCTACCCCACTGACAACCGGCAGCCGAATGCACACACGGAAGACCGACTGCGCCTGCTGTTTGGCGCAGTTGAGCCGGGCCTGGCGGATGCTCAGGCGCTGCGTCAGGAAGTGCAGCGCGTTCAGCAGGCGCTGGACCTCTCGGCCTGATCAGGCGCGTTGCGCTGCTATTCTCTCACAAACACACGGTCCCCGGTTACATCGCTGACCGGGGGCCTGTTGATCTGCTCTTTGCGTCACGCATCCAGGATCGACACACCTGCTTCAGTCACGATCCTCGTGATCGGCTGGCTCCAGCCGTTCAGCCCCCGGCAGCCTGTCGGCGAGCTGCTCCGGCCTGTGGATCAGGATCGGCAAATGCTGCGGGCAGATCCAGATAGTACCCCCGCGGAACTGCATAGCCATCAGGGGCACGCTCTCCTCACTACGCTCGCAGTACAGGCAGGCCGGGCGGGGGGGTGATTGGTCGCTCATGAATAGCATCCTCCTCTGCAGGTCTTATTCAACTGCTGCCAGCCCTACGGCATGGGTGTGGGCGGCGGCACGATCGTGATGGGGATGATAAAGGGCTGCAGCTCGCTGGCGTCGATCCTGACCAGTACCAACCGCAGCAGGTAGCTGCCCGGCGTCAGGGCGTCGGCGTGCAGATATTCGAGCACACCTTCCTCAACCGGTTCGGTATGGGTCTCGCCAAGCGTGATCCACGGGTTCGGGGAGCCGTCCACCACCTGAATCTCCACCTTGTAGTATGCTATACGCAGGGGGTCGAACAGCGCAGTGCCTGTTATCGGCACAACGCCGTGAACCTCCTGATTGGCGCGGGGCCGGTTGATGCGGTATGCGGCCCCCTCCTCACCGCTCACTATCAGATCGGCAGGCCGGGCCAGCGCGTCCACCAGCTCGGTGGTGCACAGGAAGCCGGGGTCGATGGGGACGCCGCGGCTGTAGGCCCAGTCCCTGGCGCGGATGGCGTCGTAGTCATCGTCGGTCCGGTCAGGGCTGTCGGGCGGGGCGGCGATGAAAATCTGGAAGGTTAAATCTTCCACCTCATCGGCCTGCTCCCGGGGTATCTCGCAGTAGCGAGGTGCAGGCGGCCGGGGCACTCCCGGTGGCAGGGTTCCGTAAGCCGCGCGGAGCAGCTCCCCCGCCTGGGCCTGAAGTTCTTCAGTGAGCGGCAGTACCCCAATCACGAACAGCCCTGGCTCGATCTGCTCCCGGATCAGCGGTAGGGGCTGGCCATCCTCAGCAGTGGGCAGCGGTGATGGTGCCGGCGTGGGGGTGGGTGGCGGTGCGGGGAGCGGCTGGCCGGCCTCATAGCGGATGGGCGGGCTGTCCAGGAACCATTCCTGGCGGGTCTCCGGGCAGCCTTCAGTGGCGGGCTGCGGATCGGTCAGGCTGCTGAGCACGCACACCGGCTGCTGGATTACCCCTGCCGGGGGCTGGAACGGGCTGCGCAGCTCCGGCAGGCCGGGGTTCATTAGCAGCCTCGCCAGATCGTCACGTGCATAGACAGCGGTCATGAAATCGTGCCAGATCGGTGCGGCCCCCGTCAGCCCGGAGGTCCCTTCCGCCATTGGCGAGTTGTCGGCGTTGCCGGCCCAGACCCCCACCGCCAGGTGCGGTGTGAAGCCAATCGTCCAATTGTCACGGAAATCGTTGGTGGTTCCCGTTTTAGCCGCTGCAGGGAAGTCCAGCCGCAGCGCCGAGTCGGCCCCCATGGCCGGGGTGCGCGCTCGGTTATCTGACAGGATGTCGGCGATCAGGAAGGCAACACGTTCATCAAGCACCTGCTCACCGGGCGTTCCCGGTGCCTGATAGATCACGTTGCCCGTCCGATCCTCGATGCGGGCGATCAGGTAGGGCTGGATGCGTCGACCACCGTTGGCAAACATAGCAAACGCCGAGGTCATCTCCAGAGGCGTGACCTCCCCGCCACCCAGGGTCAGCGACAGACCGTAAAGGGCGGGGTCCTGCTCCAGGCTGGTGATGCCAGCGCGCCCGGCTATATCAAGCAGGCCGGGGACCCCCACCTCGCGCAGCAGGGTTACCGCCGGGATATTGTACGAGTTGGCCAGCGCGTCGCGCAGGCGCACCGGGCCGTGGAAGCGGCCATCATAGTTGAGGGGTACATAGTCAAAGCCCTGCCCGATGCCAGAGTCGTAGGCCATGGGCACATCCCACAGGATGTCCGCCGCCGTCCACCCCTGTTCCAGCGCGGCAGCGTAGGTCAGGGGCTTCATGGTGCTGCCCGGCTGATGGAGGGCCAGTGTGTTGTTCACCGCCCCATCGATCGTCTCATCAGCGTAGTTTACGCTGCCCACCATGGCCAGCACCTCGCCGGTGTGCGGATGGATAGCGACCAGCGCCGCGTTCGTCAGGTTATACTCCTCACGCACCTCAGCTACTCGCTGTGCCACCACCTGCTGGGCCAGGTTCTGGATATCCATATCGAGCGTGGTGTAGATGTACAGCCCCCCGCGCCGGATCACCTCCGCATCGATCCCCGGCGTCTCGGCCAGCAGACGGCGCACCTCCACAGTGAAATGCGGGGCCAGCAAGGAGACGTTCGGGCTGGCCAGGTCATTGACGGTCAATGGCGGCTGGTTGAAGGCGAGGTCTGCCTCCTCAGGGGTGAGGTAGCCATGCCGCACCATCAGGTTGAGCACCGTGCGCTGACGCAGCTTGGCCGCGGTGAAGTTCGTGTAGGGGTCGTAAGCGGCGGGGAGCTGAACCAGCCCGGCCAGAAACGCCGACTCGGACAGTGTCAGCTCACGGGCGGGCTTATCAAAATACACGTTGGCTGCCCCCTCAATGCCATAGGCCAGGTTGCCGTAGTAAATCTCGTTGAGATACAGCTCCAGGATTTCGTCTTTGCTGAAGCGCTGCGTCATGACCCAGGCCAGAGCCGCCTCCTTGAGCTTGCGGCGCAGCGTCACCTCAACACGCTCGTCGTAATCAAAGACGATCTGCCGCACAAGCTGCTGGGTGATAGTGCTTGCCCCGGAGACGATCTCCCCCTGGCGGAACCAGTCCAGCGCAGCGCGGACGATGGACGGCGGGTCGAAGCCGGGGTTGGTGTAAAAGCTGTTGTCTTCCGTGGCGATGATGGCCTCGCGCATGGCAAAGGGCACTTCCGTCAGGGGGACCTCGGTGCGGCGGCCTTCCTCAAACAGTTCATATAGCAGCACGCCGTCCCGGTCGTAGATGCGCGAGGATTGGAAATCCTCAACACCTGCCAGCGACTCCAAAACCTTGAGGTCTTCCTCCAGCTCAGCGGCCAGCGAGTTATAGATCACCACACCCGCGATCAGCCCGGCTGTAACCACCAGAATGCTGAGAATCAGGGCTGTCAGCAGGAACAAACGGAGGCATCCCTGGAGGCGCGTTCGGCGCCGCTTCTGTGACTTGCGGCGGCGTGACTTGCGTCTCAGTGGCAGGGGAAGGCCGCCCGGCGGCAGGCCCGGCTCGGCCTGCGAGGAGGGCGTGCCAGCGGGCCGATGCTCCAGCGTCGCATCGCTATATTCGTCCCACTCAGGCAGCCCTGGCTGCGTTGGTTCGTCGTGCATGCTCTCCATCCTCATCACCCGGATATCCGCCCCGAGATTGTAGCATGCCGCGCTGATCTCGCCTATCAGACACGGGGGAAGCAGCACGGCGAGCGGTAGGTGAGCGTTAGAAAGACGTAAACTCCCTTCACCAGCTTTGCGCCACAATGAAATCCCCGATCTGTTTGTGGTACACTTAGAAACGTGAACGTAAGTGACATAACCCGAGGAATTTCTGGTGAGCAACGGTAATCAATCAGAGAACAACAACAGCCCGGCTAACTGGACACGCGGCCTGATTATTGTGGGCGTGATCATCGCTGGCATCATCGGGCTGCAGGCGCTTTTCAGCCAGGTGATGACCCCCGGCACACAGACATCCATGCCTGAAGTGGCTGATCTCATCAACCGCAATCAGGTCCAGAGCATCATTGTGCGCGGTGATGATGTGACGGTTGAGCGCAAGGATGGCGAAGTGCTGCGCACGCGTAAAGAGACCGGCAGCACCCTTTATGAAACCCTTGACATCCTGGGGGTCGATCGCGAGAAGCTAGCCCAGGTGGATGTACAGGTGCTGGGGCCGGGTGCGTCAGCATGGCTCAGCACAGGGCTGTTCACCCTGCTCCCCCTGCTGCTGCTTGGCTGGCTGTTCATCACCATGATGCGCTCTATGCGCGGTGGCCAGGATCAGGCGATGAGCTTTGGCCGTACCAAGGCCAAGGTCACCAACATCGATCAGCCGCTGGTGACCTTCGACGATGTGGCAGGCATCGAGGAGTCCAAGCACGAGCTGACAGAGATTGTCGAGTTCCTCAAGGACCCTGACAAGTTCCTCCGCCTGGGCGCCCGCGTGCCTAAGGGGGTGCTGATGATCGGCCCGCCCGGCACAGGCAAAACGTTACTGGCCCGCGCCATCGCCGGAGAGGCTGGCGTGCCATTTCTGCATATCTCAGGCTCGGAGTTCGTTGAGATGTTCGTCGGTGTCGGCGCGAGCCGCGTGCGTGATCTGTTTGAGAAGGCCAAGCAGGTGGCACCGTGCATCATTTTTGTGGACGAGATCGATGCGGTGGGCCGTATGCGCGGTGCCGGGCTTGGCGGTGGGCACGATGAGCGCGAGCAAACTCTCAACCAGATTCTGGTCGAGATGGATGGGTTTGAAAACGACACCAACATCATTGTGATCGCCGCCACCAACCGCGCCGACGTGCTGGACCCCGCCCTGCTGCGCCCCGGCCGCTTTGACCGCAAGGTCTACGTCCATATGCCAGATGTGCGTGGTCGTGAGAAGATACTGGAGGTTCACGCACGCGGCAAACCCCTCACTGCCGATGTTGACCTGGCTATCCTGGCCCGGCTGACCCCCGGCTTCTCTGGTGCGGATATTGAGAACCTGGTCAACGAGGCTGCTATCCTCGCTGCTCAGCGCGATCTCTCCGCCATCGGCATGCAGGAGTTCCAGGACGCAATGGAGAAGATCATCGCCGGGCCGGAGCGCCGCTCTCGCCTGGTGACCCCTGAGGAGAAGCAGATTATTGCCTATCATGAGGCAGGCCATGCGGTGGTGATGCACCATCTTGAGCACAGCGATCCGGTGCACAAGATCACCATCATCCCGCGGGGCCAGGCAGGCGGCTACACCATGTATCTGCCCGAAAGCGCCGACAACATGCTGATGAGCCGTGAGCAGCTTGAGGATATGATCGTTGGATTGCTGGGGGGCCGTGCCGCCGAGCAGATCACTTTCAGCCGCATCACTACCGGGGCCAGCGATGATCTCAAGCGAGCCACCTCCATCGCCCAGTCTATGGTGATGCGCTTCGGCATGAGTGAAGACATCGGCCTGCGCGTCTTCAGCGATGACTCCGGGCAGGTGTTCCTGGGGCGTACGCTGGCCGAGCAGCGCGATTACAGTGACGAGACTGCCCGTGCCATCGATACGGAGGTAAGCCGCATCCTGGCGGCGGCTTACGAGCGTGCCACTCGCATCCTCACCGAGCAACGCGAGAAGATGGTAGCCCTGGCCCAGGCACTGCTGGAGCGGGAGACGGTGGAGCGCGAGGACTTCCTTGCCCTGATGGGAGAGCCGACCCCCGCCTGATCGCAGCCGGTCAGCCTGAGATTTTGCAAACGCAGCAGCCGCAGGAACTTTCTGCGGTTGCTTTCTTTTACGGCTGCCCTGCCCTATAATACGCCCTCTGCGATAAGAGTAAGAGGGAGGAGAGTCATGCATCTGCATCCTGCTCTACCATACAGTGAGGGGCTTCACTGTGGCTGATCCGGCACCACGGGGTGAGGAGACGCCCCCGGCGGATAAACGGCTCGATGAGCGCGCCTCTTCAGCGGCACGCGATGGGCTGCGTCGATATCTTGCTGACCTGCTGCCTCCTATCGCCCCGTTCACCTGGGTTGCTGCGATTGGGTTGCTGCTGGTTCTAACAGCCTGGTTGTGGCTCACCCCTACCGGGCTGCTGGGCAAGGCCGACGCGGTGGGCTATGCTGTATGCCATCGCATCACCGTGCGCTCGTTCCTGTTCCCTGATGGCCGCCAGCTCCCGATGTGCGCCCGCTGCTCTGGCACCTTTCTGGGGGTGCTGGTGGGGTTGCTGGGGCCGGGACTGATCTTCGGGCGCAGGCGGGCGGGGCGCTTCCCGCCGCCCTACGTGATTGTCATCATGCTGGCCTTCAGCGCCTGGTGGGCCTTTGACGGGGCTAACTCATTCGCTCACCTGCTGCCCGCTGACCTGCCGATCCCGCGCCTGTTTGAGCCGAACAACTTTCTGCGGGTGACGACCGGCATGTTCCACGGCATTACGATGGGCGGGCTGGTGCTGCCCATTGTCAACGCCAGCCTGTGGGCGGAGGCCGACGACAGGCCCACCCTGGCAGGGCTGAGCCATCTGCTGATCCTGTACGGGGTTGGCGTGGCGCTGATCGCCATGATCCTCAGCGGATGGGGGGTGTTCCTGTACCCGCTGGCCGTCGCCAGTGCAGTGGGGGCGGTGAGCATCCTGACCTGTGTCAACCTGGTGATGCTGGCCGCCATGCTCAAGCGCGAGAACGTGGCCCGCACCCCCGGCGAGGCGCTGCCGCTGATCTTCCTGGGGCTGGCCACCGCTCTGCTGCTGGTGGGCGGCATCGACGCAGTGCGCTACTGGTTCTTCGGGAGCTGGGCCGGGCTGGACCTCTCGCAGTTCGGGGGATGAGCCGGGGATCACCTGCCCGGCCCATTAGCCCCAAATGGAGGCAGGCCGGCTCTGGCCAGCCGGCGCAGGTCTTCCACCGCGGCATGGACCGCTTCCCGCTCGTGCACGTCGAGATCGAGGGCGGCGAACTCGTCCTCGTCCAGCAGGGTGGCCTGCCCGTGTGGGTCAATCCACACATCGAGTGCCAGGTCCTCCTGCCAGATCACGTCATCTGCGAGCCGGGCTGGGCGGGCGAGGTTGCAGTACCACCCCTTAAGCTGCCCCGTGTCACGGTCGTGCAGTTCGAACACGTTGTACCAGCGGTCACTGTAGAAATGCTCGATCAGTCGGTCGCCCCTGCGGAACACCACACAGCCCAGGTCCACGTCATCCCGCCCGAAGAAGGCCTCGATGGTGACGCGGCGGGGGGTGCGTGCCAGCAGCAGCCCGCTGTAGCGCCATACCTCACTTCCGTTATGGTCCAGCTTGATCACGGTGATGGTATTGGTGGCGGTCATGATCCGGGAGAAGGCTCCTTCTGAATTTAAACGGCTGTGCCGGATAGAGTGCATCGCGGCGGCCCCACTCCGCTCACCTCAACGGCGGGAGGTGATGATCGGTTCAGGCATCCAGCCCCAGGGCGGTAAGTAGCCGGGCCACCTGCGCCCCAAAGGAGGGCAGCGCGATCATACCCTGGCGGCGCGGGCGCGGCAGGTCAACCACCATCTCCTCAACCAGCCGCCCGGGGCGTGGGCTGAGCACCAATACGCGGTCACCCAGGTAGACTGCCTCGTCCACATCGTGCGTGATGAACAGGATCGTCTGCCCCGATTCGCCCCACACGCCCAGCAGCCAGTCCTGCATGGCACGCCGCGTCAGCGCATCCAGCGCGCCGAAAGGCTCGTCGAGCAGCAGAGTGGTGCTGCCGGTCAGCCAGGTGCGCAGCAGGGCCGCGCGCTGGCGCATGCCGCCAGACAGCTCCGCGGGATAAGCCGCCGCGAACTCCTCCAACCCAAAGCGAGACAGCAGGGCGCGGGCACGCTCGCGGGCTTCATGGCGCGGTATGCCGCTCACCTCCAGCGGCAAGATAACGTTGTCCAGCACGCTGCGCCAGGGCAGCAGCAGATCGCGCTGCGGCATGTATCCCACACGCCCGGCCCGGCTCTGGCAAATCTTACCATCGAGGCAGATCGTCCCGCTGTCTGGCTCAATCAGCCCGACGATCAGGTTGAACAGCGTGCTCTTGCCGCTGCCGCTGGGGCCGATCAGGGTGACCAGCTCTCCCGGCATCACCCGCAGAGAAATGTCCTCGACAGCCTGCACCGTGCGGCCGTCGGTATGGAAGCTCTTGCTGACATGCTGAAGCTCAAGGCGTGGTATGGTCATGGGTCTCCCCGCAGGCGGCGGAGCCGGGGAGGGGCAGCCCCTCCCCCGGCCTCAGGATCAGGGCAGCAGATCGTTAGTGAAAGCGGCTTCCACGTCGATCGGCTCGGCTAGGATGCCGTTCTCAACCATCCAGTTGGTATAGCTTTGCCATACGCTGAGCTTCTGCTCCCCCCAGCGCGGGGCATCGCCCCGGTAGCGCGGGGAAAGCCAGCTCTGGCTGGCGTTCACCAGGTCAGCGTCAAGCTCCGGCACGGCCTCCAACAGGATGGCGGCGGCCTCTGCCGGGTTCTCGATGGCGAACTCATACCCCTGCGACAGGGCCTTCATGAACGCGCGGCCCACCTCCGGGCGGCTTTCGAGCAGCTCCTCATTGGTGATCACAACCGGGGTGTAGTAGTCCGGGATGCAGTCGAAGTAGTCGGCGAGCATCACATAATCCAGCGCAATGCCCTGCTGCTCAGCCTGGAAGCCCTGCCATCCGTAGAAGATCCAGGCGAGGTCGATTTGCCTCTCGGCCAGCAGCGCCAGCGGATCGGTGAAGCCGGTATCCACGATCTCAAGCTGTGTGAAGTCAGCGCCCACGCAGCGCATCAACACCTCAAGGGTTGGGGCCTCAAACGGCGAGCCAAAAGAGCCATACCGCAGCCCTTCAAAATCCGCCGGAGTTTCCACCTCCAGCGCAGCGGGCGCAGCAAAACCGGAGGTGTTGCTCTGGATGATCGCCGCAATTGAAACGATCGGGGTATCCTCAGCGCGTGCCAGGGTGACGGCCTCCTGGAAGCTAATGCCGAAGTCTGCCACACCGCTCGCCACTGCCGCCTCAGCGTAGACCTCACCGGGCTGGATGATGGCCACATCAAGCCCCTGCTCCGTGAAGTAGCCCTGTTGCTGGGCCACGAAGATGCCGGTATGGTTGGTGTTGGGCACCCAGTCCAACATCAGCGTGACCGGGATCGGTTCCCCGCCCGGCAGGAGTGGCCCAGCCGTCGGTGTCATACCTTCGCAGCCAGCCAGCACCACTGTCGCTATGGCAAGCAGTATGATGTAAAATGGGATGTGCTTCATCACGTCCACCCTCCTCCAATCAGTAAATCCCTGTCTCGGCCCACTGCTCGGCCCGCTGGGCTGAGTAATACCACGGCAGCGCCAGCCGCTCGATCAGATAGACCAGCAAGAACAGCCCCACGCTCAACAGGGAGGTCACCAGCATCGCCACGAACACCTGATCGGTGGCCAGCGCGTTCTTGGAGCGCAGCATGTACAGCCCCAGCCCGGCAGAGCCACCTACCCATTCCCCGATGGTTGCGGCTACTACGCTGTAGGTCACCGCCAGACGCAGCCCGGAGAAAAAAGAAGGCAGCGCCGCTGGCAGCCGCACCATGCGCCAGATCTGGGCGCGGCTGGCTCCCATCGCGCGCAGCAGGGCAATGTGGTCGGGGTCTGCCGAGGTCAGCCCATCGGCGGTGCTTACCGCCAGGGGGAAGAAGCAGAACAGCACCACGATGAGAATAGTGGGTGTCAGCCCGAAGCCAAACCAGATGATCAGGATCGGCGCGATGGCGAGCACTTGGATCGTCTGTGAGACCACCAGGATCGGGTACAGCGCCCGCCGTGCCAGCGGCCAGAAGTCCATAACGGCAGCGATGGCTACCCCCAGCAGGAGGGCGATCGCCAGGCCGGTGCCGGTTGCCAGCATCGTCACCCCGATCGCACTCCCCAGCAGAGCACGCGTCTCCCATCCGGCCCGCAGCACATCCAGCGGCGAGGGCAGGATGAAAGAGGAAAGCCCGCTCCACGCAGCCGTCAGGTGCCAGGCAGCCACCAGGAGCAGCAGCAGCCCCGCCGTGGGGATCAGCTCCCGCAGCCAGTTAAGCTGTCCCGCGTTTCTCATGGCTGCCCTTCCCGGTACTTGCCAACTTTCGCGTCGATGCTGGTCCCTTCGATCGCATCGGCGATCTTGATGATCGTTACCACCTTGCTCGCCCCTGCCTCAAAGCAGGCTCGGTGCGCATCTCTGGCGACGGCCAGCAACGCATCCAGGTCGTCGCCCTCCAGCGTGGTCTCCATCGGCCCTACCTCATAGCGTATCCCGCTGGCCTGGATCACAGCGATCGCCTTATCCACGATCGGGTAGGGATCCTCTGCCAGCGGCAGGACCTGCACCGCCACATTCACCGTTCGTCCCTCTCCCATTTTGACTAACTGTCCTCCTTCTCATCGTCAGCAGGCTACGCACGGCCCGGCGTGTGGACAGCCAGCAGCAGGCCGCTGCGCACGTCAACCTGTGCCACTGGTTCCGTCATCACGTTGCTGAGACCGCGCCCGGGGCCGAGTAACAGCAGTTCATCGTTCAGGGGATACCGGAGTCCATGTGTCGTGACCCCCTGAACCGCCGGGCTGAGCGGGATCAGCGAGAGCGTGTCCCCCGGCTCGCCCTCCACGCTGTCCCCCGGCGATCGGATCAGCCAGGCTGTTTGCCGCCCGTGCCAAATAAAGACGGGTACCTTCCACAGCGCCGGGTGGAGCAGCAGCAGGATGTTCGCAAGCACCATGTCGAGCCGCCCGCCCATCACACCCAGCATCACCAGCTCATTGGCGCCGCGTCGCACAGCCTCCAGCAGGGCTAGCTCCAGATCGGTCTCATCCTTCTCGGCGGGTGAGGCGATCAGCGTGGCATCACCGGGCAGCTTCTCACCATGCTCGTACAGCGAGTCCATGTCTCCGACTACCATATCCAGCCGCAGGCCAAGCGCCGCCGCGTGACGGCTGCCCGCATCGGCGCCGATCACCAGGTCGATCGCGACACGGGCAAGCCTCTCACGTATAACGGCGGCATCCTCCAGCGGCCCATTTGACAGGATAACGGCGCGCATCATCGCCCCCGGTGCCATAAAATAAAAGCCACTCTCCGCGGAGAGTGGCTGGCTTATCGAACTCGACCACAATCCCTCCGCCGGCATTACCCGGATCAGGTTAAAGGGTCGATATGGGTGACACAGTGCGCTGTGTCAGACATATCCTCTCAGCCTGGCTATCCCCAAGCTCCCCTTTGTGCCCATCAACTGTCAAGGTACATCTACAAGTATAGCCTGAAACAGGTCGAACTTCCACCCCGGTTTGACGGGGGCGAGCAGCTATCCTGCGTTGGCTACGAACTCAAGCTCCAGTGTCACTTCTTCATCCACCCCGGCCACCTGCTCAACTTCCGGGATGGTGATGTTGTAATCCCTGTACAGCACCACGGTTGAGGCCAGGCCTTCCAGCCGCGTTTCTGAAACAATGGTCACGGTGGTGGCGAAGGTTACCTGCTGTGTCACGCCGTGGACGGTCAGGTTCCCCACGATATCGAACGAGAGCGTATCCCCAACAGCCGCCTGCTCCGGCAGACCGATCAGGGCAGTGGGCGCAAACTCAATGAACGGGAACTGCCCTGTCTGCAGGATGAAGCGCTGCAGGGCCTGGTTGCGGAACGAGTTGTCGGTTTGCAGGGTGGCGGCGTCCACACGGATGGTGCTGATAGAGGACTCCGCCGGGCTGCTCAGGCTGGCAGTGATCTCCCCCTCCACCGAGCTGGTTACGCCAATCACCGTCTTGGGCTGCCCGCGCAGGATTTCCCCAATGATGAAGCGCGCCTCAGATTCCTGCGGCACGATCCGATAGGTCAGCAGGGGGGCTTCGGCTGCAGCCGGCGGCTGGTCAGCAGGAGAGCTGGTAGGCTCAATGGCTGGCGCAGCAGGCTCCTCTGCCGGGGCCTCCACTGGATCGGGGTCGACGGGGGCAGGCTCCGGATTTGAGGATGCAGGCGGCTCCGTGGTTGCCACCTCCGGCCCCACAGGGGCGCAGGCAGCCATGATCAGGGCTGCCGCGATCAGCATGCCGCCAAGCCATGTAATGCGGTTTTTCATTGGGCTCCTCCACTTTTACCTTGTCTCGTGTAGTAGTTGAACATATCTCGCCACCACCCTAATTTCACCGGATTAGGAGGATCGTCCCATTGAGGGTGCCCCCCTACCGGTCACCGGGTGTTATAATGAGTCGTCCACTGGCCCCTGCTTGGATAAACAATCGCGCATGCGATAGAATGAAAAGGTGGTCAGTCAAATCACTGGGAGAAAGCTATGACCCGCAAGCGACCGAATATCATCTTTCTGGTGCTGGATACGCACCGCGCCGAGCGGATGTCGATCTACGGCTACCACAAAGATACCACGCCGGTGATCGGCGATCTGAGTGAGGGTGCCACGGTCTTTGACTGGGCGATCGCCCCGGCAGCCTGGACTATCCCCTCCCATGCCGCGATGTTCACCGGTTTGTATGGCACCGTACACCAGACCAACCAGTCCTTCACCGCGTTGCCCCGTTCTATTCCCACCCTGGCCGAGCTGCTCCAGAAGGCAGGGTATGACACGGTGGGGTTCTGCAACAACCCGCTGGTCGGTGTGCTGGATAACGGGCTGAAGCGCGGGTTTGCCGAATTCTTCAACTACAGCGGCACTTTCCCCGATGTCCCCGCCATTGCCGATGAGAGCATCTACCGTAAGACCATCCAGGCCACCAGCCGCATGCTTCAGAAGATCAGCATCCCCATCGAGCGCAAGTTCGGCCAATCACCGCTGCTGCTCAAGCTGGCGATGATGCCGCTGTTTGTGCCGTTCTGGACGCGCCTGGGCAAGTTCAAGGGGGACACAAAGCAGTCTCTCACGGATGTGGCCGACTATCTGCGCTATCATCGCGCCACCGCTAGTGAGCGCCCCCTGTTTATGTTCATCAATATGATGGAGACGCACCTGCCTTATTATCCGCCCCGCAAGGTGCTTGATAAGTGGGTGCCCTATCTGCGTAAGGACCGTGAGGCCCGCGACTTCCTGCAGCGCTTCAACACCCAGAGCTACCGCTGGGTTGCCCCCATGATCGAGCCGTTCACCGAGATGCAGCATGCTGTACTGCAGGATGTGTATGATGCCGAGATCGCCTACCAGGATCGCCAGCTTCGTCGGGTGTTCCGCTATCTGCGGCGCTCCGGGGAGCTGGAGAACACTCTGCTTGTGATCGTCTCCGATCATGGCGAGAGCCACGGCGAACATGACTTCATGGGCCATGCCTTTGTCAACTACAATGAAGTGGTGCGGGTGCCGCTGATCATCCATTATCCGGAGGCGTTCCCCGCCGGGATGCGGGTTGGCCACAATATCTCGACCCGCCGCATCTTCCACACCATCCTTGACCTGGCCGGGATCGACTATGAGGCCTACGGTCATACCGCCCACGAACTGAGCCTGGCTCGCTCGGTGGAAGGCAAGGATCACGAACCTGCTGATGAGATTGTTGTCTCAGAGGCCTTCCCTCCACAAAACTTCATCAATGTGATGGAGATGAACAACCCGGAGGCTATTGACCGCTTCCGTGTGCGGGAGATGCGCCGTGCCATCTATAACAGCCACACCAAGCTGATGACCGTTGGCGGCAGGCCAGACGAGTTCTTCGATGTCCGTGAGGACTACTTCGAAACCCGCAACCTGCTCGATAATCCGTTTGGGTATGAGAATGAGCTGATCGCGCTGCAGCGCCGCCTGGAGGAATTCATCGTGATCCAGGAAGCTCATCGCGATGGGACTGCTGGTGGAGCGCGCATCGATTACAGCGACAACCCTGAGATCTTGGAGCGCCTGCGGGGCCTGGGCTATATCGAATAACGCCCCCGAAAACAGTAACTACGAGGTTAACGATCGCATATGTGGCAAGAACTTCTAACCTGCATGGGCCAGCGCCGGGTTGCCCTCTGCATCCCGATCGGGGGAGAGCCGGTCGAGCTGGTCTACTGGTATGGCGTACTGGCGGCGGTTGGCATCTTCGTCGGCGCATGGTATGCCAGCAAGCATGTGGAGTGGGAGGGCGAGGACCCCAATAAAGTCTGGGATGCCCTGCTGTGGGTGCTGATCCCGGCCCTGCTGGGTGGCCGTCTGTGGTACGTGGCCGCTGAGGTGCTGGGCGGCAGCACGCGCTATTCGCTCTCGCGTCCGCTTGACATCATCAACCCGCGTCTGGGGGGGATGAATATCTTCGGCGCGGCCATCTTCGGCCTGATCGCCCTGATCGTTTATGTGAAGACCAGCCGTGCCAGGGGATGGCTGATGGCTGATGCCGCGTTGATGGGGCTGCTGATCGGCCAGGGAATTGGGCGCTTTGGGAACTTCATCAACATTGAGATCTATGGCCCGCCGACCGGCTCAGACTGGTTTGGTATGCTGGTGCCCGCCGAGAACCGGCTGGCGCAGTTCGCCTCCCTGCCACCTGAGACGCGTTTCCACCCCAGCATGTTGTATGAGGCCTTCTGGCTGTTTCTGGTTTTTGGGGCGCTGTATTATCTGTTCCGCCGCTTCCAGCCGCGTTATATCCACGGCTCGCTCACAGGCGCTTACCTGGTGCTGACCGGCCTGGGGCGCTTCATTATGGAAGTGGCTGGCTTGCGGCCCGATCAGCCGCTGCTGCCGAATTCCGACCTGGCGATCAGCTTCTCCGCCATCCTGGCGATGGTATATGTGGTGGTTGGCCTGGTGATCGCGCTGGATCGCTATAACCTGCTGCGCATCCCCTTTATTGGCCGCCCGCAGACGCTCAAGCAGCGGGAGGCAGAGTATAGTTCCCTTCAGCGCGCCCGCGAGCGCGCTGCCCGTGAGCGTGAGCGTGAGAAGATGCGTGCCGAGCGTCGTAAAGCCCGCTACGCCGGGGCGGCGGCCCCCCCCCAGCCTGAGCAGGGAACGTCCGCGCCCGCTGAGGACCAGGACTGACTCCCTCTTACCCTTCGAACGCAAGAACAGCGCAGCATCATTGACTGCGCTGTTTCGTTTTCAGGTGAGCCAGGCGCCAGTGTATCAGCCATAGGGGAGCCGGTCAGTGCGCCGGATGGACCAGGCCAGCAGCAGGACTGAGCCTCCCACCTGCCATGCGATCACCAGCCCCAGCCAAATCAGCAGCCCCACCAGGAAGCCGAATATCAGGATCGCCGGGTTGTTCAGTAGGGCTTCCAGCCAGCGCAGCGTAGGCGGAGCTGCCGAGGTAACCAGCATTAAGGGGGTCGCAACCAGCGTTATCACAAGAGAAAACATTTGCGACAGCACATATGCCAGCGCCGCATAGGCAAAGCGAAATCCCGCCGCTGCGAACAATCCGCCGGTTCTGGTGCGTGACAATGACGAGGCGAAGATACCCAGTGCGCCAAACAGGTAGGTGCTGATAAACGGTTCAGCCAGATAGTAGATCAGCCACATCAGCCCTATGATCAGCGCGAAAACAGCATCAAGGCCATAAGTGAGCGCTTCCCAGGTTGTCAGGGCAGAGCCAGGAATGGTGGTGGGAGCGGGCTGGCTTGTCGTGGCAATCAGCAGGGGGATGAGTATCGCACAGCCAACCAGGAACACTCCGCGCGAGACCATCACGGCGGCCATCGGCAGGCGAAGCTGACGGATCACGGCGCCGAATTTGGCCAGCACGATCTCACGGGTTGGGATGGGAGTTACACGCAGCAGGCTGAGCCGATCCCCCTCCACTTCCGCGCTGATCGTGGTGGCGCTCAGCGCGGTGGCCAGTAGCCCGGTGGCAAAGCGGATGATCTCCCCACCTATCACTATTCCAAACAGGATGAAAAAGCCTGCTAGCAGCAGACTCTCTGGAATATTCGCAATATCAACAGCGCTAAGGCTGCTCAGGCCGCAGCAGGCAATCGACCCGGCTATGGTCAGCATGATCAGGGGCAGGCACCCACGGCGCAGTGTGTGCCACAGGCCCAGGTAGGTCCAGCCCAACAGCTCGCGCTTGAGCAGAGGATGTTCAAGCCGCCCGGTGGTGAAGCGCAGTGCGTCGCGAAGCAGTGCCATGCCCTGCATTATAGCCCTATCACACCGGATTGCGCGAGGCATTCTCGCTTCCTCCTCCCCGATGATGGGTGTGTTGACAAATTCAACATAATCTGGCTAGAATGAATGAAAGAAGGGTTTCTTCGGCCTGGATAGTTGTTGAAGCCAGCCAGGGGGATAAGAGGATAGCTTTCATCGCTTCGACTCCCTAAGGCAGAGTGATGTTTTAGTTTGCTTGTCAGCTATATACAGTTCGGCATTTCATCACCATTTCTCTTTAAAATTTACTGTAGCCAGTCATTAAGGAAGGTGTTGGTTTATGTCGGAAATACAATATGATGATGCTGCTTCCCCGGCTCCACCGGCGGAACCGGATGAGGCCTACTGGGCTGCTTTACTTCGGCAGGGCGAATATGCTAATCGAGGTGAGCCGCGATCGACCAGCGACAACGGATGGCAGGCAGGGGGGCCGCATCCACCCTCTCCATATGGCGACAGCATCCCCGCACACGTTAGTAAGCAGGAATGGGAGCGAGCAAGCGCCGTTTTCAGGCAGGATGAAGTTGTAGAGCTCAGTGTAACGGGTTTCAATAAGGGTGGCTTGCTTGTTTCCTGGGGTAATTTACGTGGTTTCGTCCCCGCCAGCCAGTTAGTCGATTTCCCCGTTGATATTGATGAATCTTACAGGCGCAGTCTTCTGGCACGCTACGTGGGCCGGAAGCTCCTGCTGCGCATCATTGAGCTGGAAGAGGATAAGAACCGCCTGATCCTGTCTGAGCGCGCGGCACAGGTTAAGCCCGGTCAGCGGGCTGTTGTGCTGCGATCGCTGAGGGAAGGGACTATCCAAAAAGGCGTTGTGACCAATCTCTGCGATTTTGGCGCCTTTGTCGATCTGGGTGGTGTTGAAGGGCTGGTGCATATCTCAGAGCTGTCATGGGGGCGTGTCAACCATCCCCGTGATGTGCTGTCCAGCGGCCAGGAAGTGCGCGTCTATATCATGAGCGTTGACCCTGCCGAGGAGCGCATTGCACTCAGCATCAAGCGCCTTCAGCCCGATCCCTGGGAAACCGTGGAAAAACGCTACGAGGTTGGCCAGCAGGTCGAAGGGGTGATCACAAACGTTGTGGATTTCGGTGCCTTTGCCTGCATCGAGGAGGGGCTAGAGGGCCTGATCCATATCTCCGAGCTGGCCGAAGGGCAGTTCTTGCACCCCCGCAACGTGGTGAGCGAAGGCGATCGCGTGGTGGCTCGCATTCTCAACATCGACGGCCCGGCGCGGCGCCTGGGCCTGAGTTTACGGATGAGCACGAATGGCGGCAGTCCTGAGCGACAGCCGGTGAATGACACGCCCTGATCTCATCTGGCATGTGAGATCGTTCGTTCAGGGGCACCTGCTTGACCGGCGGCGCCCCTGAATTTCTGCCAGATCATGCCAGATGGAGATGTCGTTCGTTCCTGTGGCATCTGTGAGCGGTGGCCCTGTCGCTCACAGGCGTGTTTTCGGCGTATCGGTATAATTGTGGTGTTATGGTGAGTGACAAGCGGCAGCCAGACGATCTGATTGAACGTCCCGACGGGGTCGAGGATCATCTTGTAGATGACCGTCAGGAGGGGGCTGACCGGCTTCCTGCCAGGCCGGATTTCCCCCCATCCGGTATGCCTGCTGCGCCGACGCCCGCCCCTTCTCCGGGGATATCAAGTGGCATGGTGCCATCTCCTGCACCGCCGGGGGCATCCCCTCCGCCCGGGTCATCCGGCCAGCGCTCATCTTCGGCTGTCTCGCTGGCGGCCAGCCCTCCCGAGAAGTCCACTGGCAGGGCCGCCGGGAAGCCCGCATCATCCCCGCCTGCCCGGCAGGCTGCTGCCCCGTCTTCAAAGAGAAAGTCGCCCGGCAAGCCTGAAACTGCCAGGCCCACCTCTCAGCCTGCTGGCAGGCAGCCCGGTAGCCGCTCGTCGGCGCGGCCCTCTGCTGCGGATACGACGGGTGGCGGGAAGACCTCCCCCAGCGGCTCCCGACGCCAGCCAACCGCTCCGCCGCGTGCGGGGCAGTCGGTGCTGCGTGAGCTGCCCGCCGTACAGGGGGTTCGGGTCAAGTCACGTGCCCCTGCGCGTGATCTGACCCCGGGGAAGACTACCACGCCGGCCTGGCTGCGAAAGCTCCAAAAGGAACTGCCCCCTTATGCTGATGAGGTGCTGGCGTTCCTGCTGATCGCGATCGGCCTGCTCTCGTTCCTGATGCTGCTCAGCCCATCCGGGGGGCAGATCGGCGGGGCGTGGTCGACGGCGCTGCGGCAGGCCTTTGGGCTGGGGGCGTATATCGTCTCAGGGGTGATCATGCTGGCCGGCGGGCTGCTGTTGATGCCCAAGCTTGGGACTCCGGTCTATTTCAACTGGGGGCGTATCACCGCGGGGGAGGTATTCTTCTTTTTCCTGTTGGCTTACCTGCATGCCGGGATCCGCGCCAGCCTGGGCGGGGAGGCGGGAAAGGTGGAGGCCTTTGCCCAGGCCATGGAAGGTCATGGCGGGGGGATGGTCGGGTGGGCCATCCAGGAGCTGGTGCATATGCTGCTGGGCGATATGATCACCGGCCTGGTGCTGCTCGCGGGGATTGCCCTGAGCGGGGTGATGATGGTTGGCCTGCGCCGTGAAACGATCCTGAGCATGCTGGATGACCTTCATCACCATCTCCTCGACCGGGCCGAACGGCTCAAGCCGGCTTCGTTTGTACACTCTACCCCTGCTGACGCCGGCACACCTGGGCCGGCTCAGCCGGGGGGTGCGGCAGGGGCAGTGGCGCTGCCGCCGCTGCCGGGTCGCCCCTCAATTGTGACGGGGGCGGTGGGCAGTGGCGCAACAGGGGTGCCCGGTGCATCTCATACACCAGATGACGGCGGCGTGCCCGCGGGCGAGTATCGCACCCTGAAAGAGCAGCTTATGCAGTCGGATGAGGTCGTGATGCGCTTCAAGCTGGAGCACAGGATCGACCGGCGCCGCGCGCGCAAGCGCAGCAGCAAGCTTCCCCCCCTCGAGCTGCTTAGCGATACGGAGTTTGGGCGGCCCAGCGACAAGGAGATCAACGTCAATGCCGAGATCATCGAGCGCACCGTCGAGGATTTCGGTATGAAGGTTCAGGTGATCGGCGTCAAGGCAGGCCCGACGGTCACTCAGTACGCTGTGCAGCCCTTTACCCGCGACAGGGAGAATGGAGGGATGGTGCAGCGTGTACGGGTCACGCGGGTGGCGGCCCTGGCCAATGACCTGGGGCTGGCGCTGGCGGCGCGCAGCGTCCGTATACAGGCCCCCGTGCCGGGCACGAATTATATCGGCATTGAGGTGCCCAACCCCCAGCCGGGTATCGTCTCGCTGCGCCCCGTGATGGAATCCGATCAGTTCTACAGGATCAAATCCCCGCTGGCGATCGCCCTGGGCCGTGAGGTGGATGGCACCCCCTTTGCCGTGGACCTTGCCAAGATGCCTCACCTGCTCATCGGCGGTACCACTGGCTCCGGGAAGTCAGTCTGTTTGCGCTCGATCGCTACCTGCCTGATTGCCAACAACACGCCAGACCAGCTCCGGCTGGTGATGATCGACCCCAAGATGGTGGAGCTGATCCGCTTCAACGGACTGCCGCATCTGCTGGGGCGGGTTGAGGTGCAGATGGACCGTGTGATCGGTGTGCTGCGCTGGGTAACCCGTGAGATGGAGCGCCGCTACCGCCTGATGGAGGAGGCCCAGGCCCGCAACATTGTGGTCTACAATCAGAGCCACAAGCCCAGCCAGCGCCTGCCCTACCTCGTGGTCCTGATTGACGAGTTGGCCGAGCTGATGACCGAGTTCCCGGACCAGACCGAGCACCTGATCACCCGCCTGGCGCAGATGGCCCGCGCGACTGGCATCCACCTGGTGGTGGCTACCCAGCGCCCCAGCACGGATGTCGTCACTGGCCTGATCAAGGCCAACTTCCCGGCACGTATCGGCTTCGCCGTGGCCTCCGGCACCGATTCGCGCGTGATCATCGACACAGTGGGGGCCGAAGACCTGATCGGCAAGGGCGATATGCTCTACCAGGGGGCCGACGCCGCCGGCCCGATCCGCATCCAGGGCTGTTTTGTCAGCGATCAGGAGATGGAGAATCTGGTTGATTTTTGGCGCGAGCACTGGGAGTGGGACGAAGACGAAGAGGCCCCCTGGGAACGTTCGCTCACCCACACCGCCATCCTGGAGGCCACCGACCCCATGCTGATCGAGGCAGCCCGTATCGTGCAGAAAGACCGCGTCGCATCGGCTTCACTGCTCCAGCGCAAGCTCAATGTGGGCTACCCGCGCGCCGGGCGCATCATCGATAGTCTGTATCGGCTGAAGGTGGTGGGGCCCGAACAGTCAGGCGGGCGGCTGCGCGAGGTGCTGATCCCCCCTGACGTGGACGCTGCCGAGTACATCGTTGAACAGCAAACCTCTCATCGCTTCAAATGACCGGGTGAGCGATGCGTTCTCTGTCGGTTGTGCTGCTCCTGGGCGCTGTTCTTCTGCTGGCCCCTGACCCGGCGTCCACTGCCGATGATGAGCCACCGGTCCCCGTTGCGCCCGAGTTCGGGGCGATTGAAACCTATCACGAGCCGCAGATCGCCGACGATCTGGGCCTGGGATGGACCCGCATCATCTTCTACTGGAGTGAGCTGAAGAAAGACGGGCGCTACCTGTGGAACTGGTTTCACCATCCGCCGGCCCGTGTTGACCGTGAGATCGCCGGGGGGCGTGAGGTGGTTGGCCTGCTCCAGCACACCCCGGCCTTCGCCACTGATGGATCGGAGGGGGCGGGCGTGCCGCGCGGACTGTACCTGCCCATTGACGACCCCGGCAACGAATGGGCTGTCTTTGTGCGCGAGGTGACCACCGCCTACCGTGGGCGCATCACCCGCTGGATCATCTGGAATGAGCCGGATATCGCCCCGGATGACTACGGCACCCTCTGGGAGGGCAGCATTGAGGATTATTACCGCCTGCTCAAGGTGGCCTATCTGGTGGCCCATGAGGTCGACCCGGCGATCCAGATCCACCTCGGCGGGCTGACCTACTGGCACAACCCGGCCTATCTCCACGACCTGCTGGATGTGATCGCCGCCGATCCTGAGGCTGCTGAGCATGGCTATTATTTCGATGTGGTCTCGGTGCACCTGTATTTCAAGCCCGAGACCACCATCGAGATCATCAACACGCTGCGGGCCGCGCTGGACGAGCACGGGCTGGATAAGCCGATTTGGATCAACGAGACGAATGCCCCGCCGTATGATGACCCGGCCCAGCCCTGGGATAACCCGGTGTTCCATGTTACGCAGCAGATGCAGGCGTCGTTCCTGATGCAGGAATTCGCGCTGGCACTGGCCATGGGTGTGGAGCGCATTGCTGTCTACAAGCTGATCGACGAACCACCGCTTGCCCCCGGCTTCGAACCTTATGGCCTGATCCGTACCGACCGCACGCCGCGCCCGGCTTTCACCGCCTTTGAGGTGATCACGCGGCATTACAGCCGCACCCGGCACACCACCCTGATCCAGCGACCCGAGCTGTTCGAGGTAGTCCTCTCCCGTGAGGGCGGGCTGGTGACGCGCGTCCTGTGGGCACGCACCCCCACCACACTTGTCGTCGAGGTCCCCGCGCTGGCCGGGGCGGCGCTGCTGATTGATCAAGAAAACGACGCCGTCACTGTATTCCCGGATGCGGGCAGTTATCAACTGGTGCTGGAGGGCGCTCCCTGTGCGCCCGGCGAGGAGTGCCTGATGGGAGGCAGGCCGCTGGTACTGGTGGAGGAAGCCCTGCCGCCCGAGCCGGCCGCCGCCGCGGCCAGGGTGATCGCGGCAGTTCCCCCTGGTGAGCCGCTGCCGCAGGTACTCCCTTCGCAGCAATCCCCGATGCAGGCCCGGCCTGCGTCTCGCGCTCCCGTATCGAACCGTGCCCTGATGCTAACCCTGGGGCTGGGGGCTGTCGCGCTGCTTGCGGTAGCGGCCCTGGCCTCACGTGATGCCGGGGAGCCAGCTTTGTGAGCGTCCTGCTTGGTATCGATATCGGCACCACGACCATCAAGGCCGCGTTGATCGATGCTGCCTCTGCCCGCGAGATCGGCAGCGCTGAGCGCGAACACCCCATCCATCAGCCGCACCCCGGCTGGGCAGAGCAGAATCCCACCGACTGGTGGGCAGCCGTGATCGAGGCCGTTCAGCGTGCGCTGGGGGCTGCTGCCGTGGACCCCGTCGACGTGCAAGCCATCGGCCTCTCCGGGCAGATGCACGGCACAGTGCTGCTCGACCGGGCCCTTCAGCCGCTGCGCCCTGCGGTGATCTGGGCCGATTCGCGCAGTAGTCCTCAGGTTGAGGCGTTGACCGCAGCGGGCGGCTATGCTGAGCACGCGCCGGGGCCGCCTGCTGCCGGGTTCATGGCCGCCACCCTGATGTGGCTGGCCCGCCATGAGCCAGGGAGTCTGTCCGCGGCCCGTGTGGCCCTGCTGCCCAAAGACTATGTGCGTCTTCAGCTCACCGGCGAGGTCGGCACCGACCCCGGAGATGCGGCAGCCACCTGGCTCTTCGACGTGCGCGACGGTGTATGGTCGGCGGCGCTGCTTGAGCTGTGCGGCCTGGAGCGCGGCTTGCTGCCCCCGGTGATCCCCTCGGCAGGGGGGGCGGGTGCGCTGCGGCCACCGGCGGCGCAGGCACTGGGCCTGCCGGCGGGCATCCCGGTGGTGACCGGCAGCGGCGATCTGCCCTGTCAGGCGCTGGGCTATGGCCTGATCGATCCCGGCACAGCCTTGCTGACAGTCGGCACAGGCGGCCAGGTGTTCCATCCGACCCGCGAGCCGCGCACCGATCCCGCCATGCGGCTCTATGTGTTTAACCATGCCGTAGCTGGACGCTGGTACGTGCAGGCGGCTATCCTCGCAGCCGGGCTGTCGCTGCGCTGGCTGCGCGATGTGCTTGGTGTCCGAAGTTACGAGGCGCTCACGACGCTGGCGGCGGATGTGCCACCCGGTGCGGACGGGCTGATCTTCCTGCCCTACCTGCTGGGCGAGCGCACCCCGCACATGGACCCCGTGGCCAGCGGCGCGCTGGTGGGGCTGCGGCTGCATCACGGAGTTGGCCACCTGGCCCGTGCGGTGATGGAAGGGGTAGCCTTTGCCCTGGCCGACTGCCTTGATCTGATCCGTGCGCACTCCACAGCACCCCATCAACCTGAACGGCTGCTGTTCTCTGGCGGGGCAGCCCGGTCGGCGATGTGGGGGCACATTCTGGCTGATGTACTGGGGGCACCACTGGAGCTGACCGTGCTCGATGCGCCAGCCTGCACCGGCGCTGCCTTGCTGGCCGGCGTGGGCGCGGGAGTGTATACCTCGCTGCAGGAGGCAGTGGCGCTGCTCCCCCATCCTGCCCGCGTGATCGAGCCAGATCAGGCGGCTGTGGCTTGTTACCGCGCCCTGCTGCCTTTATACCGCGATCTGTATCCCCGCCTGCGTGGGCCGATGCACCGGCTGGCCGGACATTGAGAGATTTCCTTTTCGCCGCCCCTGCATCGTCTGTATAATTGGGCTGCTTGCCCCACATTCTAAGGGAGGGAAACATCGTGCTGCCCGAAGACCTCGGACCGCCAACCGCCCTGGAGGGCCTTGAGGCCAGTATCGTCGCCATGGTGCTGCTGGCGATCTTCGTGGCACTGGGCGCGCGGCGGCTTCGCCTGCCCTATACCGTGGCGATGGTCCTGACCGGCCTGGGGGTGAGTATTCTCAACCTTGGCCTGGGCGTGACTATCCACCTTGAGCCAGACCTGATCCTGCTGGTCTTCCTGCCCGGCCTGCTCTTTGAGTCGGCTTACCATCTCAATCTGAAGGAGGTGCGCACTAACCTGCGCAGCATCCTGCTGCTGGCCGTGCCCGGTGTGCTGCTCTCGATGACGATCATCGGGCTGCTGCTCTACTGGCTGCTTGACCTCCGTCTGGCTGATGCGCTGCTGTTCGGCGTGTTGATCTCGGCAACGGACCCGATCGCCGTGACCGCGTTGTTCAAAGAACTGGGCGTTGAGAAGCGGCTTAACGTGCTGGTTGAGGGCGAGAGCCTGCTCAACGACGGGGTGGCCGTGGTCATGTATGGCATCCTGCTCACCCTGGCAACCGGCCAGCAGCAGGAGATCGTCATCACCCAGGGCATCGCCGAGTTCCTGGTGACCGTTGTTGGGGGCGCCGGGCTGGGGCTGCTGATCGGTGTGGTGATCGCGCAGTTGATGCGCCACCAGCCCGATCACCTGATTGATCTGGCGCTGACAACCATCGCAGCCTATGGCACCTACCTGTTCGCTGAGCTGATCCTCAGCGGCTCGGTGTCACCTGTCATCGCGGTGGTGACGGTGGGACTTTACATCGGTAACTACAGCGAACACTCAGCGACATCCGATGTGACGATCGTCTCCTTCTGGGAGTTCATCGCCTTCCTGCTGAACTCCTTTGTCTTCCTGTTGATCGGCCTGGATGTGGAGCCTGCTAACCTGCTGCGCTTCGCTGCACCGCTGGGTATCGCGATCGCGGTGATCCTGTTTGCCCGCGTGGTGGTTGTCTATCTGATGTTCGCTCTGGTGAACTGGCGTGGAAGGCCAATCCCATGGGCCTGGTCACATGTGCTGGTATGGGGTGGGCTGCGCGGCGCGGTCAGCATGGCGCTGGCACTCAGCATCCCGGCGACGGTGCAGTCACGCCAGCTTCTCTCTGTGCTGGCTTTTGGCTATGTGCTGTTCTCGCTTGTGGTGCAGGGGTTGACCATCAAGCCACTGCTGGTGCGCCTCGGCCTCACCCAGATGACCGAGGAGCAGCGTCGCTACCAGATGGAACGGGGGCGGCTGGCCATGGCTCAGGCGACCATCCGCGCCATCAACGAGATGGAAGATCAGGAAGCGATCTCTCACCAGTTCGCCGCGCGGGTGCGCGAGCGGTACTTCGAGGACTCGCACGTCCACTGGGATAACGTCCGTGACATGCTACGTGTGAACATCCGGCTGGCCGACTCCAACCGGCGCTACATCGAGCGCGAGATCGCCAGCAAGCAGCGCACCGCCTTGATGCGCCTGGCCCGGCTGGGCATCCTCTCAGAGGAGCCTTATGAGGAGCTGGTTCAAGAGATCGACAGGCGGCTGGAGGATGGGCATATCCTGACCCCAGCCATGATCGCTCACGGTCTGGATATCCCGCTGCCTCCCGAGTTCGATGAAGAGGATAATCCCGGCCAGAAGGCAAAACTCACACGAAAGCAGAGGTTGCGCTGATGGCCAGGCTGGATGGCTGGCAGGTTGTGAAGCAGCAGATCGTCTTTGAGCATCCCTGGCTGCGCATGATCGTGGAGACGATCGAGCGCGATGGGGAGCAGCGGCCTTACTTCTACCTTGAAAGCCCGGTTGACGCGGTGGCGGTGGTGGCCGTGACTCAGGATGGGCAGCTTGTGCTGGGGCGTGAGTACCGTCATCCGCTGCGCCAGATCATCGATAACCTGCCGGGTGGGCGAGTGGATGTCGGCGAGGACCCCTTGAAGGCAGCTCACCGCGAGTTGGTGGAGGAAACGGGCTACCATGCCGCCCATGTGGAGCTGCTGGGGCGGGTCAGCCCTTTCCCCGGCTCGCTCAAGGTGACGCTGCATCTCTATTTTGCATCCGGCTTGCAGCCCGGCCCTGCGCGTCCTGACCCCGGTGAGGAACTGGAGATCCATTTGCGCCCCGTGGAACAGGTCTACCGGGAGGTCCTTGCGGGCGAGCACCTTGATGCCGCGCTGCATATCGGCCTGCTGCTCGCCCGTGCAAAGGGTCTGATCTGACCTCTGGAGGTCCGTATATGCGCCGCGAGATCAATACCTCTGCGACTGCCCGCTATCTATCCGATCTCGTTCGTATCAACTCGATCAACCCCGATCTCAGCCCTGATGGCCCCGGCGAGGGCGAGGTGGCCGCCTGGCTGGCCGGGGTTTGCCGCGATCTGGGGCTTGAGGTGCGGCTGCAGGAGACCGCGCCCGGCCGCCCCAACGTGATCGCGCGGTGGCCGGGGACTGGTGGTGGGCGCAGCCTGCTGCTCACCGGCCACACCGATGTGGTGAGCGTTGACCACATGACGATCGCGCCGTTTGAGCCGCGCGTCGAGGATGGGCGCATGTATGGGCGCGGGACGCTGGACATGAAGGGGGGCCTGGCGGCGATCCTGGGGGCCGTCGAAGCCCTGCGTCGTAGTGATTTCCAGCCCGCAGGCGACCTGACCCTGGGCTTTGTCACCGACGAAGAGTATATGAGCATTGGTACTGAGGCGCTCGTTCAGGTGGTTCATGCCGATGCCGCCATCCTCACCGAGCCGACCGATGCTCGTATCTGCATTGCGCATCGCGGCTATGCGTGGCTGACCGTACAAACGGCTGGCAGAGCAGCCCATGGCAGTTTGTACGATGTGGGGATCGATGCGATCGCGCACATGGGGTGGCTGTTGGCCGAGCTGGAGCGCCTGGAGCGCGAGGTGATGCCTCGCCGGAGCCATCCCCTGCTGGGGCGTGCCTCGGTGCACGCCAGCCGTATCGCCGGGGGCATCGGGTGGAGCACCTACCCGGATGGCTGCCGGCTGGAGATCGAGCACCGGCTGCTGCCGGATGAAGATGCTGATGAGGCTGTGGCGCTCTGGAAAGAGGCCATCGCCCGCCTGCATGACGCAGACCCGGATTTCTGCGCCACCGTCACGCTGGATTTCGAGCGGCCTGGCTATGAGATCGCCCCGGATGCGTCGGTTGTGCGCGCTGTGCGTGATGCATATCGGCAGGTTGCCGGGCAAGAAGCCGAGATCATGGGGATGCGGGCGTGGCTGGACTCCGCCATCCTGGGGGCGGCGGGGATTCCCACGGTGATCCTGGGGCCAGGTGGGGAGGGGATGCATGCCGCCGTCGAGTATGTCAACCTGGAGGACGTCTATCTCTGTGCCGCAGTGATCGCTGAGGCAGCAGCGCAGTGGGCCGGCGGTGCCGCTGCAGGCGACGACGGCCGGGAAAGCAAAATTTGAAGCGTGCCCTGAGACTCGATAAAATCTCAAAAGTTTGCCCGGTAACCATGAGGAATGGCAAAATGCGTGTGCGAGAATTGAGGCCAGGCACAGGGAGACTCAAACGTGGGGTGACAGGGGTTTTGTCATCCCCGGCCCGCTTCGTTACTGGCGACCTTTGGCTTTTCAGTCAGGGGTCGTTTTTTTTTTATGCCGTTCCGCATGGGGCCAGCTATCGCAACAGGAGGAATGAAACCATGCAAAGCACCCCCGGTTCTGCTGTACCCCGCCCTGCCGATAACACCGGCAACGGCCTCTATGGCCAGCATATTCTGTCCGTGCGCCAGTTTCCGCCGCATGTGCTTGAGTACATCTTCAAGGTGGCGGATGAGATGCGCACGCTGGTGGAGCGCTTTGGCTCCGCCGACCTGCTGCAGGGCAAGATCATGACTAACCTGTTCTATGAGCCAAGCACGCGCACCAGCTCGTCTTTTATGGCGGCGATGCAGCGTCTGGGTGGGCAGGTCATCCCGATCAACTCCGTGACCTACTCCTCGGTTAGCAAGGGCGAGTCGTTGATTGATACGGTTCGCACCCTGGAGGCCTATTCGGATGTGATCGTGATGCGTCACCCTGAGGTTGGTTCGGTGGCTGAGGCGGCCAGCGTGGCCAGCAAGCCGATCATCAACGCGGGCGATGGCGTGGGCGAGCACCCCACCCAGGCGTTGCTTGACGCCTACACCATCAAGCGCGAGCTGGGCCGTTACCATGACATGACCATCGCGATGGTGGGCGACCTGCGTTTTGGCCGCACGGTGCACTCGCTGACTCGCCTTCTGCTTAATCGTGGCGTCAAGTTCCGCTTTGTCTCCCCGCGTCTGCTGCGCATGCCGGAGGAGATCCGCGAGGAGGTTGTCGCTGCCGGTGATGTGTTCACCGAGCACGAGGACGTGCACGAGATCATCGAGGAAGCCGACGTGCTGTATGTGACCCGCGTGCAGAAGGAGCGCTTCACCGATCTCTCCGAGTATGAGCGGGTCAAGGATGTTTACATCATCACGCCTGAGCTGCTCCGGGCCGCCAAGCAGGAGATGGTGCTGATGCACCCGCTGCCGCGCGTCGGTGAGATCACCTATGAGGTGGATCAGGACCCACGCGCTGCTTATTTCCGCCAGGTGCAGAACGGCGTGTATATCCGCATGGCGCTGCTTGCCGCCGTGCTGGGCCGCGCCTGATCGTTGGCTGTTCTCAGGAGGGGCAGCGTTCAAGTTGCTGCCCCTCTATCTCAATGAGGCAGGATCATGAGCTTCCGCCAAAAGCTGCTTGATGCCCAGAGAAGTCAGCGTTCCTGGCTGTGTGTTGGCCTCGACCCCGACCCGGCGCAGATACCCGGCATCCCCGGCCTTACAACTGCCGCCTTCTGCCGGGCCATAGTCGAGGCGACTCACGACCTTGTGTGTGCCTATAAGCCCAACCTGGCCTTTTTCCTGGCAGGCGGCAGCGCCGGGGTGCGGGCGCTGGAAGAGGTGCTCACCGCGATCCCACCGCATATCCCGGTGGTCCTCGATGCCAAGCTGGGGGACATTGGCAGCACCCAGCGCATGTACGGCCGGGCCGTCTTTGAGACGTTTGGGGTTGATGCGCTGACGGTTAGCCCCTATGTGGGCGACGATGCGGTGCGGCCTCTGCTGGAAGCCTACCCCGGATGTGGCCTGTATGTGCTGGCGCGCACCAGCAACCCTGGCTCCGATCGCTTCCAGGCAGCTGGGTCGAAGCCCTGGCTGGCCGAGCGCGTGGTGGAAGCTGCCCGGGGCTGGGCAGAGGCCAATCCGCAGAGCACAGTGGGGCTCGTGGTAGGGGCGACCTATCCCGCCGAGCTGGCAGCGATCCGCGCCGCTGCGCCCGGACTGCCGTTCCTGATCCCCGGCGTGGGGGCGCAGGGTGGATCGCTGGAGGATGCCGTCAGATACGGCACGGCGGCAGACGGCATTGGCCCGCTGATCAATGTGTCACGAGCGGTGCTTTATGCTGGCTCGGGTGTGGATTATGCTGACAGGGCACGTGAAGCCGCGGTACAATGGTGGCAGGCTATCAACTGGCAACGTGACGGGCAGGCCGCACCATGATGATTGAAAAAGAAGCATTAATTGTGGGATTGTATGAGCTGGGCGCTATCCAGTTTGGCGAGTTCAGGCTCAAATCAGGTGAGATATCCCCCGTATATCTAGACCTGCGTCTGCTGGTCTCACGGCCGGGGCTGCTGCGGCGCGTGGCGCGGGCCATGCGCGGCTATGCCGAGACGCTGAAGTTCGACCGGCTGGCCGCCATCCCGTTGTCGGGCCTGCCGATCGGGGTGGCCCTCAGCCTGGAGATGGACTGCCCTCTGATCTATCCTCGCAGCGACGTGAAACAGCACGGCACGGGTCGTTATATCGAGGGAGTCTACAGGCCAGGCGAGACGCTGCTGCTGATCGACGATGTGATCTCGCTGGGCCACAGCAAGCTGGAGGCGATCCGCCTGCTGGAAGCCCTGCGCCTGAAGGTCACCGATATGCTTGTGGTGGTCGATCGCAACATGGGTGGGGCGCTGGAGCTGGCACGGCAGGGATACCGCGTCCATGCTCTGCTCAGCCTGCAGGAGATTCTCGACAGGCTGCTTGACCTGCGGCGCATCTCCCTGGAGCAGCACAGCCTGGTCAATACATGGCTGGCCGAGAAGAAAAGTGGCGTATGATCCCGGACCTGAGCATCGATCTCGGCCCGCTGCATCTTCAGTCGCCGCTGATCCTCGCCGCCAGTCCGTGGGGGGCAGAGGCGGTGAAGCTGGCGGGGGGCGGTATTGGCGCTCTCACTATGAACTCGATCGGCCCGCGCCCACGCCGTGGGCATCCCCAGCCCAACCTGCATGACTGGGGCGAGGGGATGATCAACGCTATCGGGCTGGACAACCCCGGCGCGGAGGCAGCGGTGCCCCTGCTGGCTGACTTGAAAGCTGCTCTGGCCGAACAGGGCGTCACGCTGGTTATCAGCCTTTTCGCGGATACGGTGCATGGCTATCATGACGTAGCCCGCACGCTGGCACAGGTCGAGCCGGAGCTGGTGGAGGTCAATATCTCCTGCCCCAACGTGGAGGAGGAGTTCGGAGCGCCGTTCGCCACCCAGTGCACCCCGGCTGCTGAGGCCACCCGCGCTGTGCGTGAAGCGCTCACCTGCCCGATCAGCGTCAAACTGGCTCCCAACGTCCCCAACCTGATTCAGATCGCTGAGGCGGTGATCAACGCCGGGGCGGATATGCTGACCGTGTCAAATACCATGCCTGGCATGGTCATCGACGTGGAGACACGCCGGCCCGTCCTTACCAACCGCAGCGGCGGTGTCTCTGGCGCGGCCCTGCGCCCCATCGCCGTGCGAATGGTTTATGAGCTTTACGAGGCCTTTGGCCGGGATGGCGGCCTGCCGATCATCGGCACCGGCGGCGTGCTACATGGGCGTGATGCGGTGGAGATGGTGATGGCGGGGGCGACGGCGGTTGGGCTGGCGACGGTGGCGCACCGGCATGGCGCAGCCGGGCTGCGACGCGTGCTCACCGAGATGGACGAGTGGCTGAGTATGCATGGGGTCGCGAATCTGGCCGACATCCGCGGGGCCGCGCATGGCTGATCGGCGTCAGCCGCCGCGCCGGGTGGTCGCCTGCCTGAACCAGCGCGGCGCCCGCGAGCGCAGCGCCCCCCTCTGATCGACCTCCGGCTTGCGCAGGTCAACTGCCCCCGGACGACAGGCGTCACAGCAGATCATCTGCCTGCCGTGGCATTCCTCGCGCTGCTCGCTGACCCGGAAGCAGGTGGGGCAGATATAGAACACCGCTCCCTCGCCTTTTTCACATGCCTCGATGAACCAGCGCGGCGCGCGCGACACAATCTGTCCGGCGTTATCCATCAACGGCTTGCGGCGCTCATCGCCTGCACTGCCCGCATCGCAGGCCAGCATGGGCCGATCGTGGCAGGTTTCCTGTGTCTCGCTAACCCGGAAGCACATCGGGCAGATGTAGAATACAGGTGTCTCCGTCATGCTCTCCTCCTTAGCCCCGCGACACATCGTGTGTTGCCAGCATAACACCACCCTTCATCCCTGTCCACTCGGTGAAAATGTGCACAGCCCTGTGTGATGCATGGCCAAAAGGTTGACGCCTTTTGCCCTCCACGCTATAATCCTCGTCGCTTTCCACCGTAGCTCAACGGCAGAGCATCCGGCTGTTAACCGGAGGGTTGCTGGTTCGAATCCAGCCGGTGGAGCTGGCCCGGCTCATGCAGCCGGGCTTTCGTTATGGCTTTGACCCTGCACCTTCGTATGTTATAATCCGCGCGATGGATCAGCACGTCTACTGGATGCGCATGGCACTGGCCGAGGCCGAGAAGGCCGCGGCGCTGGGGGACGTGCCCATCGGGGCCATCGCCGTGCGGGATGAGTGCATCATTGGGCGCGGGCATAACCGCAAGGAGCATGACCGTGACCCGACCGCCCATGCCGAGATCTTCGCTCTGCGAGAGGCGGCGCAAGCGTTGGGTGGTTGGCGACTGCTTGGTGTGACGCTCTACTGTACTCTTGAGCCGTGTGCCATGTGCGCCGGGGCGATGGTGCAGGCGCGTCTGCCCTGTCTGGTGTATGCCGCGCCTGACCCGAAGGCCGGGGCCGGCGGCTCGGTGATGGACCTGCTGCAGCACGAGCAGCTCAACCACCGGGTGGAAGTCATCTCGGGGGTGCTGGCCGATGAGGCCGCCGCGCAGATCCGTGATTTCTTCGCCGGGCTGCGCGCGCAGGGCAAAAAATGAGCGAGATGTCAGCCACGTGGAGAGGTGCCAGAGTGGTTGAATGGGGCGGTCTCGAAAACCGTTGTGGCCTCCGGGTCACCGTGGGTTCGAATCCCACCCTCTCCGCCTGATCAAGCCGCCGGGGCCACCCGGCGGCTTTTCGCTTCAACAGACGGCTTCTGGTTTCTGGGCACAGGATGGCCTGCCATGGATGTGTTCTGCGCTGACTGCGGTGCTCGGGCCGATTTTGACCCGGCGCAGTTCCGCTGCAAGTGCGGCGGTGCCTGGGAGACGGTCGAGCGCACTGATTTCGACCCCGCGCTGATCGATCGGGAGGATCGCAGCCTGTGGCGCTACCGGCGGCTGATGGGGCTGGACTTCGAGCGGCCTGCTGTGCGCCTGGGCGAGGGCTGGACGCCCCTGGTGGCGATCCCCTTCCGGGGGCGCGAGGTGCTCTGCAAGCTTGAGTACTTCGGCCCCACCGCGTCCTTCAAGGATCGCGGCTCGGCGGTCATGATCAACACCCTGATCCATCAAGGGGTAACGCACATCGCCGAGGACTCCTCTGGCAATGCGGGGGCGTCCATCGCGGCCTATGCGGCACGTGCGGGCATCCGCGCTGAGATATATGTGCCCGCCCATGCTTCGCGGGCCAAGCAGGCGCAGATCGCGATCTACGGCGCGGATGTGCGTCCCATCGAAGGGCCACGCGTCAACGCCAAGCTGGCCGCTCTGGCGGCGCAGCAGCGCGGTGTCACAGTAGCTGCCCACGCCTATCACCCGGCATTTCTGCTGGGGCAGCAGACGGTTGGCTGGGAGCTGTGGGAGCAGGCCCCCCACCTTCCCGACTGGTACGTTGTGCCGGTGGGGCAGGGGCTGCACCTGCTGGGAGCCTGGCTGGCCTTCCGGCGGCTGCGGGCCGCCGGGCTGATCGAGCGCCTGCCGCGCCTGGTGGCTGTGCAGGCGACGCAGCTCGCCCCGGTGGTACGTGCCTGGGAAGCAGGGCTGGATACCATCCCGGCGGTGGAGCCGCCGCTGACCCCCTCGCTGGCCGAAGGGCTGGCGATCGCGCAGCCGGTGCGCGGGCGGCGCATCCTGCGGGCGCTGCGCGAGAGCGGGGGGCTGGCTGTTGCCGTTGAGGAGGAGGCCATCACGGCGGCGCAGCATGATCTGGCCCGCTGCGGACTGTTCGTGGAGCCGACCTGTGCCACCGCTGCTGCAGCCCTGGATGTGATCTATGCGCAGGCGAACCCCGATGAGGTCATCGCCGTCGGGCTGACGGGCAGCGGTCTGAAGGGTGTTCCACAAACCTGATAGGTTGATCCGTCCCCCCTTACAGGATAAAGTCACTGCCACATCACTGCATCACAGGACCGTAGGAGCGGAGTATCCAATGCTGCCGGACATCGGAAGGCTGGCGGACCTGGAGGGGCGTCTCCGGGCTGCCCGGGAAGGCCACAACCTGCAGGGAGAAGCCGATACACTTGCCGAGATCGCGACTATCTATATGGCTGCGGGCGATGGGGAGCAGGCGAAGCGGGCGTTAAACAGTGCCCGCCTCATCTATGAGGTGCTGGAGGACACGCGCGCTGAAGCGCGGATGCTCAACAACATCGGCGTGATCCACCAGGAGCGTGGTGAGCTGGATGAGGCGCTTCCAGTGCTCAGGCTGGCCTTTACCCTGTGGGGCGACGTGGGCGACGATGACGCCCGTGCCACCACCGCCTTCAACCTGGCGACGGTGTGCTATCAGCTTGACGATCTGGCGGAAGCGGTGCGCTGGCTTGAGATCGCGGTCGCGCTGCACGAGCAGGCCGGTCATCCCGAGCTGTACCGCGAGCGGGCCGCATTAGATGAGCTGCGCTTTGAGCTTGAGTTGCGCAGCAACCCCAGCTAGGAGGTCGTGATGCCGGGCAAATACTACGATGATCTGGAGGCCGGGATGGTCATCCGGCACGCCCTGGGCCGCACCGTGACCGAGATGGATAACGTGCTGTTCTGCTCGCTCACCATGAACACTCAACCCCTGCATCTCAACGAGGAGTTCGCCAGCCGCACAGAGTTCGGTGCGCGCATTGTCAACGGCATCTTAACACTGGGGCTGGTGGTGGGGATCAGCGTGCCGGAGCTGACCGAAGGGACCATCGTGGCCAACCTGGGCTACGAGCAGGTCAGGCACCCGCGCCCCGTTTATCACGGTGACACGATTACTGTGGAGACCGAGGTGCTTGACCGGCGCGAGTCGCGCTCGCGCCCCGACTGCGGTGTGGTTCGGCTGCGGCATCGAGGCTTCAACCAGCGGGGCGAGATGGTATGTGAGGTCGAGCGTTCTGTGCTGTTTTTGAAACGACCGGGGGAGAGTGCCTGAATGCCCTATGATGAGCGCGTCCGCCGCGTGCTGCTGTTCATGCCCGGCGATGATCTGAGGAAGATCACCAGAGGGGTGCAGCTCAACGTCGACTCGGTGATCATGGACCTTGAAGATGGCGTCGCATTAAGTGCGAAGGAGAAGGCGCGGAGCACCATTCTGCAGGCCCTGACGGATCCCAGCCTTGACTTTGGACAGGTGGAACGGCTGGTGCGTCTTAACTCATGGGACAGCGGCATGCAGGCTGAGGACCTCGCGGTAACCATCCGGGGCAGGCCGGACGGCTATGTGGTGCCTAAGGTCGAGACGCCCGATGAGCTGCTGTATCTCGCCGAGGGGCTGGGCCAGTTCGAGAAGGAGCTGGATATACGCCCCGGCACCATCCGGCTGCTGGCGATCATCGAGACGGCACGCGGTGTAATCAACCTGCGCGAGATCGCCGGCTGCACCGATCGGCTGGTGGCGCTTGTCTTTGGGGCGGAGGACCTCACCGCCAGCATGGGGGCCACGCGCACCACCGAAGGATATGAGATCGCGTATGCTCGCAGTGCGGTGGTGCTGCACGCCGCGGCTTTTGGTCTGCAGGCGATCGACACCCCCTATGTCACCCTGGGCAATCTCGATGGGCTGCGCAGTGATGCGGTGATGGCAATGCGCATGGGATACAGCGGCAAGCTGGCCATCCACCCCGAGCAGGTGGAGCCGATCATCGCAGCCTTCACTCCCGGCGATCAGGAAATCCGGCGTGCCCAGCGTCTGCTGGAAGCCCATCGCCAGATGCAAATCAGCGGGCGCGGCGTTTTTGTGTTCGAAGGCAGGATGGTTGACACGCCGATGATCCGGCGAGCCGAGAGCGTGCTGGCGCGAGCCAAAGCCGCCGGTAAGATTTAGCAGTCGCCCGGGGTTTGCAGACGCCGCTGCCGCCGGTCGGTCAGCAGCGCCACCACCGCCAGCATGGCGGCGACCAGCACGAAACCGGCTGCATAGCGGAAGGTCCCGGCCACCCCCGCGACAAGGTCTGTTGCAGGGACGCTGCTCAGGTTGCCTCCAGCGGGCTGGCCCGTCCGGGCGGCGATCAGGCCGGTGAAGATCGCCCCCATCAGCGGCAGTCCGGTGGTCTGGCCCAGGGTGCGCGAGAGATTGAGCAGTCCGGAAGCCACACCTAGCCGTTCGCGCGGTGCTGCCCCCATGATGGCGCTGTTGTTGGGCGACTGGAACATGCCCATCCCGATCCCGATCGGCATCACCCGCAGCAGGTAGCCGGGCGCTGATACGTCGGCAGTGATGGTGCCCAGGCCCACGCAGGCTGCCAGCAGGATCACCAGCCCGATCAGGCTGATCCCCCGTGAGCCAAACCGATCCGACAGCGAGCCGGACACCGGCGCGACCAGGGCCATGCTAATTGGCACCGCGCCGATCAGCAGTCCGACCTGCTGGGTGGGCAGCTTCTTGACCAGCTCAAGAAAGAACGGCATGATGAACAGGCTGGCAAGCACAATGAACACCAGCATTCCCATCGCCAGGTTAATGCTGAACAGTCGGTTACGGAACAGGCTCAGGTCAACCATCGGCTGGTGGGCCCGCGTCTCAACCACCAGGAAGACGATCAGTCCCGCCAGCGCGGTGCCAAGCAGTGCCAGTACCGTTGTATCGGCGAAGCCGCGCGCCTGCCCAATCGTCAGCCCCAGCGAGTAACAGGCGAGCGTCACCAGCAGGATGATGGCGCCGGGCACATCGAAGCGTTGGCCAGCCTGTGTCTGTGCTGAAGGGGGAATCACCCGCCACACGATGAAGGCCGTTAGCAGGCCCAGTGGCACGTTGACCAGGAAGATCGAGCGCCAGCCTATCATGCCAATCATCAACCCGCCGATCACAGGGCCAGCGGCAATACCAAACGAGACCACGCCCCCCAGGATGCCAAGCGCCCGCCCTCTCTCCGATGAGGGGAAAATCTCGGTCACGATCGCCATGCCCAGTGCTTGCATCATCACCGCGCCAACACCCTGCACGGCTCGAAAGCCAATCAGCCACCTCACGTCAGGAGACGTGCCGCATAGCAGCGACCCCAGGGTGAACAGCACCAGCCCGGCATTGTACAGCTTCTTCTTGCCGAACATGTCGCCCAGGCGGGCCACCCCCAGCATCAGCGAGGTGACCACCAGCAGGTAGCTGAGCACCACCCACTGGATGGTGGCCAGCGTGGTGTTCAGCTCTTCTACCAACGTGGGCAGTGAGATATTGACGATGCTGCTGTCCAGCGTGGCCATCAGCACCCCCAGACCGATGCCGGTCAGGGCCATCCATTTATTCGATGCAGTGACGGTTGGGGCGGTAGTTTCGGTTTGCAAGCGGGTTCCCCTGTCTGCGTTATCTGATGGCTGTGCGGTGAGGCGTGCTCGTATTCGTCTGCCGGGGGCGGCGATGGTTCTGGCTCGCACACCTGCGAGATGATATTAAACTGTGCAAAGCCAGGATGCGCAAGGTTCGCCGAGCCTCCCGGCGGCTCACGGTGCCGCGATCTCGAGACGGCGAGGGCATCCTAGGGCGTGCCATGTTGTGTCGAGCAGCTCATTGGCCAGCCCGAATAGATGGGTTCGGCAGCCGCAGTCTGACGCGCCAAAGCCGGGGATCGGCGGGGTGATACCGGGCAGGGCAGCCAGAGTTTGCGCCCAGGTGCATTCGAGGCGCTCTACGCCCTGGTTGATCCATATCTCGGTGATGTGTGCAACAGCCGTCAGCGCATCGATGTGCCAGTGCGGTTTCCTGCCCGAGCGCAGATGACGCCCCACGCGCGCCCTCAGCCCGCCCGGCCCAAGCGCCGACCCGCTGTACAGATAATACCCCGGCTCCAGCTGAAAAGACCCCAGCCGCCCTACCGTGATCTGCCGGGGGCCGTCCAGCCACAAGACCAACACGTAAGACCCTGCCGCATTCGGCAGACGCAGCAGATCACGATCATCACCCTCAGCATTGACAGGCGCAAACATGAACGGTACCCTTCTGCCCGTAACTGGCGCTCACCCGGCAAGGAGTCCCCATGATCTTCCTGCAAGTCGTCTCCGACGTCATCCTGCCGATCTTCATCCTGATTGCCCTGGGCGTGATCGTTGACCGGGCCTTTGATCTGGACATCCGCACCATCTCCCGCATTGGTTTCAACGTGCTCAGCCCGGCGCTGGTGTTTGACATCATCTTCTCCACCACCCTCAGCGAGGCCGACATTCTCCGCATTGGCGGGGTGGCGGTGGCCCAGTTCGCTGTGCTGGGCTTGCTGGCCCTGCTGATCTACTCGGTGGGGCCGCTGCGCGAGCACCGCCCCGTGCTGACCTCCGGGACGCTCTTCACCAACTCCGGCAATTACGGTATCCCGCTGATGCTGCTCGCCTTTGGCCCGGAAGGGGTGGGCATCAACGCCATTTACTTGCTGGTGAACATCATTGCCCTGTTTACGCTGGGCGTTTATCTGATCGGCAAGGAGCAGCAGCAGCTGCGGAGGGCGCTACTGGATTTGCTCAAGGTGCCGGTGGTGTGGGCTATTATCGCGGCGCTGGGCCTCCGCCTGGCGATCCCCCGCCTGCCCGATCAGATCAGCCTGCCAATCGGGCTGCTGGCCGACTCGTACATCCCGCTGGCGCTGATGACTCTGGGGATGCAGCTCTCGCGCACCCGGCAGATCGGCCATATCTCAGCCGGTGCGCTGGTGGTCTTCCTGCGGCTGCTCGGTGGTCCAGCGGTCATGTACGGGCTGGTCACCCTGCTGGGGCTGGATCACAGCCTGGCGGCGGTGCTAATGGTTGCAGCAGCGATGCCGACCGCCGTCAATATCTACATCATCTCGCTGGAATATGAGCGAGCGCCGGAGCTGGCCTCGCAGATTATCTTCCTCACCACGCTGGCCAGCGCTCTGACCGTGCCGCTGGTGATCCTGTTCACCCGGCTGATGATGTGAGCCGGGGATGCGCAGGCCCCGGTCAGACACCGGGGCCTGTGGTTTCTGTTCGCCTGCTTAACCGCCGAACAGCCGTTTGCCCTGCATGTCGGGCGGCACGGGCACACTCATCAGGTCCAGGATGGTGGGGGCAACGTCCATCAGCTGGCGGCCCTTGATCTCGCGGTGCGTGTCAGGCAGGCGCGGATCGTACAGGATGAACATCCCGTTTGTGGCGTGGTTGGCGTCATCCGGGCCGGTGTCGTTCTCGAATGTGTACCAGCCGCCGTGCCCGAAACTGCCCACCGACCGCCAGCTCAGGTTGCCCCAGTAAACGATCAGGTCGGGCGGCACGTTGCGCACCTTGTGGTAGATCTCCTGCGGCTTGAAGACCTCCGTGCCGATCGGGTTCCCATCAGGGTCGGGGATGGCCTTAAAGCGCTCGATCAGCTCATCGCGCACCCTCTCATAGTCGGCGCGCTTGATCTTGCCCTGCGGCTCACGCCCCTCCACGTTGAGGAACACGCGCCCATAGTAGCCGCCGTCACCCCAGGCAGTGGTGTTCTCCCAGTCCACTTCGACCTTCGCAAAGGGGGTGAGCCGCCGCCTGCCGTTCTCGTCGAACTCATCTTCCGGCGGGGCCTCCTTGAGCGCCAGGTAGCCGTTGCGCCACAGCCACTCGTTGACGCAGATGCCGCCTTCCATCTTCTTGGCCCCGTGATCGGAGACCACCAGCACAATGGTGCGGTCATCGATCTTACTGAGCATGTGCGCCATCTGGGCGTCGATCAGCTTGTAGTATTCCAGAATCTTGCCCTCGTAGGGATTGCCGGGCACATAGCGCCTGTGCCCCGGGTCCATAAATGACCACAGGCCATGATGGATGCGATCGACTCCCATCTCCACCCACATGAAGAAATCCCAGGGCTGGGTCTCCATCAGATAGTTGATCGCGGCGAAGCGCATCTCGGTCATATCCCAGAGCTGGCGGATCAACCAGTCCTTATCGGGGGTGCGGAAGTTGCGCACATCCAGCTCATAGCGCGGCGCGACGGCCAGTATCTGTTCGGCCAGGCTGCTGGGGTAGGTGAATCCGCTCTCCAGCGAGGGGGTGAGGAAGCTGGAGATCACCACGCCGTTGACTGGCCTGATGGGGAAGGTCTGTGGCACGCCGATCAGCACCACCTGCTTGCCCACCTCACTCAGGATGTCCCAGACACGCTTCTCTTTCACCCAGTCGGCGTTGGCGATGTGGCGGTTGTTGTAGGAATAATCGCTGCGGTTGCGGAAGCCGTAGATGCCCAGAGTGCCGGGATCTTTGCTGGACATCATCGAGGCCCAGGCCGGTACCGTGATTGCCGGGGTGCAGGACTCCAGTTCACCGTAGATGCCCTGCGAATAGAGCTTGTAGAAGGTGGGCAGCTCATCGCGCCATTTATCAAAGACCAGCTCAGGCGCGGCGCAGTCCAGGCCGATCACCATCACCCGGCGGTCCTTTGGCTTACGTTTCAGGAAGTTAAACATCACTCGGTCACTTTCTATGCTGGCAAATTCAATCCACGAACAGACCGCCGCGTCGAGCCAGGGCTGAGGCGACGGTCTGAGGTGAGATCGATCGCGCGGACTGTCCCGGCGCAGTATCCTGCTTACCGATCGTCGGCTGGCTTCTTGCGCTTCATCCCCTCGATCAGCACCCTGCTGACCTCCGGGCGGGTGAACTCGGCAGGCAGCATCTCGCCTTTCTCCAGCAGCTCACGGACCTGGGTGCCGGAGAGATGCACCCATTCCGACCGATCATGCGGGCAGGTCTTGGCCGTCACCACCATCCCGCACTTCTTGCAGTAGAAGGCATGCTCGAAGAACAGCGGGGTGATCTCGATCAGGGCTGGGTCGAACTCGTCGAAGATCAGGTGCGCATCATAGGTGCCGTAGTAGTTCCCCACGCCCGCATGGTCGCGCCCGACAATGAAATGCGTACAGCCGTAGTTCTTGCGTGCCAGGGCATGGAAGATCGCCTCGCGTGGGCCTGCGTAGCGCATGGCCGCCGGGAACACGCCCAGCATCACACGCTCCGCCGGATAGTAATCGCGCAGGATTGCCTGATAGCTCTCGATCCGCACGTCGGCGGGGATGTCGTCGGACTTGGTCTCGCCGACCAGCGGATGCAGGAACAGGCCATCGACGATCTCCAGTGCAGTTTTCTGGATGTATTCGTGCGCCCGGTGGATCGGGTTGCGCGTCTGGAAGCCCACAATGCGACGCCAGCCGCTCTGCGCGAACAGACGGCGTGTCTGAGCAGGGGTGTGACGCAGCTCCGGGAACTCGGTGCGGGCCGCATTTGGCAGGTCGAACACCCAAATATCCCCTGCCAGCAGCACGTCGCCCTGCCGGTAGAGGCGTGCCACGCCGGGGTGGGCTTCCTCCTCGGTCTGATACACCAGCCGCGCCTCGATATTCTTGTAATAGGTGTACTTCTCACTGACCTCAAGCACGCCCAGCAGGTGCAGGCCGCCGCTCTCGTCTGGCTCGGCCAGCGCCACCGACTGCCCCACCCTGATCTGGGCGGCGGTCTCCTCATCTACCGGCAGCGTAACGGGGATCGTCCAGGGCAGCCCACTGTGCAGATGCATGTCATATACCACACTGCGGTAATCCTCCTGCCCCATAAAGCCGGTCAGGGGACTGTAGGCGCCCACCGCGATCATCTCGACATCTGAGACATTCATCGGAGAGAGAGTTAGTGTAAACAGGCTACGGGCCATCTCGCGGGCGGCCTCAGCCATCTCCCCGCGCAGCAGGCGGTTCACCAGCACGCCGCCGTGCGGCGCGATCGATCCTACGTAGTTAGCCGTTTGGCCGGTGTCATTCGTTGTCAAAGGAGCTTCCCTCGTCATCGGGTAATCCCGGAATTGGACACGCAAAGGCACGCATCGACACACAGATGCGTGCAGATGGGAGTCTACCACAAAGGGCTATCGTTGTCGACGGGGTAACTATTGCCCGGCGGCTGTCACAGAGTCGGGAGCTACCGCGCGTTGAACTCCTGAACTGCCTCACCGATCGCTTGGCGGATGCGTTCATCGGGGATATCTTCGACGTTGTCGTACTGCCGTCGATTCACCCAGATGTCGATTGTCCCGTCAGCCGCTGTTGCGAAGTCCAGCACAATATCGGCTAGGTCTGGGTACTGTTGGAGCTTGCGGCGCACCATCTCCTCGATCTGCTCCGAGACGGTGCTGGAGGGCCGTTCATAAGGCTCCACTGTCGCATCGGCAATTGTGAACCGGGTGCGGCCCGGCAAGCCGCCTGCCTTACGCCCAGCCTGCCAGACGACCAGCGCCAGCAGGGCCAGTAGCACCAGTGCCCCCAGGCCAACCACCACACCTATCGTTACAACGTTGCTCATACTGTCGCTTCCTTGACTTGGTAAGGCCACTCCAGGCTGACTCTAGCATCCCCTGCCCCCCGGCACAAGCCCCCTGTCAGCGGGTCCTGCCTCACAGCCGCACGATAGGGTACGCCCGGTGCAAAATGGGGAGTATAATTTACCATAACCATACGCCTTCCTCTGACGAAGGGAAAGTGTAATCGTATCGTAACCGCTCGCCGTGGTTGTTTTATGGTATAGTCGGTTTGACTGATGTTGGTGGGGCGCTGCCGGGCCTGAGGCAGGAAGAGGGATTCTCATGACAGCGACTGCGCGCATCCTCTACGTTGAGGATAATTTTGAGAACCGGCTCCTGATCAAGCGGGTGCTTGAGGCTGAAGGGTATACAGTCATTGAGGCCGAGAATGGGCGAGCTGGCCTGAGTAAGGCGCTCAGCGACAGACCAGACCTGATCTTGATGGATATTAACCTGCCCGATATTGATGGGTATGAGGTGACGGGGCGGCTGCGTAAATCTGATGTGATTGGCAGCAAAGTGCCTATCATTGCGCTGACCGCTAATGCGCTGGACGGTGACCGCCAGAAGGCATTGAGCGCCGGGTGTGACGGGTATATCCCCAAGCCGATTGATATCGACGCGCTGCCCCGGCAGATCAACGCGTTCTTGCAACGGCGGTCCTGACCGTGCTGTTAACGTCTGGCCTGTTTTCCTGCGTGGATGAGAATGAGCAATATCATGACTGATGAGTCAAAGACTATAGAGAAGACCATTCGCCAGAAGCAGATCAGCGAAAGACCTATCGACCCTGCCCGCGCCAGAGTGCTGGTGGTGGAGGACAATGTACCCAACTTCGTGCTTGTGGCGCGTATGCTGGCCTATATGGGTGTCCAGAGCTGTGAGTGGAAAACATCCGGCTGGCAGGTGGTGGAATTCGCCGACACACTTCCCCACATTGACCTGATCCTGATGGATATCCGTTTGCCATACGAAGATGGCTACCAGGCTCTTGAGAAGCTCCGCTCCAGCCCGCGCCTGAAGGAGACTCTGGTGGTGGCGGTGACGGCCGAGGCCAGTGTGGAGCAGATGAAGCGGGCGCAGAAAGCCGGGTTTGATGGCTTCCTGGGCAAACCGCTCAACCCCGATCGCTTCCCGGACCAGATCAAGCGGATATTAAGAGGAGAGCCGGTCTGGGAGATCCATTAATACGGGTGGCCGCACCCCCTGTAAAACACCCCATACGGGTTGGCTCCCGGTATCTCAGTAGTATTGGAAGGAGCACTGATACATGCTCAAACGACTTGTGAGCCGCCTGCCCCGCCAGCGTACCATCACAGTTGATCGAAGCTCGATCTGCCCGTATAACCCGGATGCCCTGATCGGGGTGGGCCGTCTGGCCGCCTCGATCGCTCCACCGGAAAAACTGCTGGCTGCTGCCGTTACCGGTATCCGTGATGGTTTTGGCCTGGGCCGGGTGGCGGTCGATCTGGTGGACGAGGCGGGCGAACAGGTCATCCTGCATGTTGACTCCGATGGGGCGGCCTCCGCTGAGGCCCGCGCTGTTGACCCCCGGTCGTTGCAGGGCCGTGTGATCCTGGAGGACACGCCGATCCTCCTGGATGACGACAGCTCCCCGGCTGGCACACATCTTGGGCTGCCCATGAGGGCCGGTGAATCGCTGGTGGGTGTGCTGGGGGCCAGCACCGCCCGCGGACGTCCCTTCAGCGAGGAGGAGATCGTGGCGCTACAGGCGGTAGCCCGTGAACTGGCTGGCGCACTCGAGCAGGCCCGTATGGCCTCTGCCCACCCGCCTCCACCATCTGAGTCTGTTGGTTCGCTTGCACAGGCCATCCGTGAGATCAACACGGCGGATGATCTGGAGCAGATCGTCGCCGTCCTTCGCCGGTATGTGCCGGATGACGTGAGCCGGATCGACCTCCTGCAGGTTAGCCGGGATGCAGAGGGTATAGCCGTGGTCGAGGAGGCAGTCGTCTGGGATCGCGATCGCCGGGCGCTCTCTGAAAGCCTGCCCCTCGCCGTCCTAGATACTCTCTCCCTTGACGAGCCATTGATTGTCTCTGGCCTGCCGCTCAGCGGGGGAGCCACGACTCCCCTGCTTCTGTCGCATTACATGACATCCGTCATCGACGCTGGTAGCGTGGCGATCTTCCCGCTCTCGGCCCACAGGCGCCTTAACGGCGCATTGTTGCTGGCCAGCCGCGCGTCGCGCCGCTTCCCCGGCCACGAGATCCAGTTTCTGCAAGCTCTTGCCGCGCATATTGGCCTGATGTTTGAGACCGCGGCGCTGACCCGACAGCTGAACCGCAAGGGCGAGCACCTGAACCTGATGGCCAGCCTGTCACGCAGCGTCGCTGCCAGCCTGGATATGCAAACACTTGGTGAGAGCCTGAGACGTGCCTTGAGCGAGATCGATGAGATCGCCCATCTGTCGATCGCCCTGGCAGAGCCGGATCAGATATCCGGGCGCACCATCACATTTCACGGTCCCTCATTGGCAGGCCAGATCATGCTGGCAGATACCCCGGTTGAGGATGCGATCCATGAGCGCCGTGCTGTGCAGGTGCAGGAGATCGCCGATGGGGCGCTGCTGGGTATGCGTGCTCGTGGGGCGGTTCAACGGATGCTGTTTGTGCCAATGGCTGCCCGTGAGCGGGTGATCGGCACGTTGAATATCGGCTTCTCGTCAGCGGAGGAGCTGAAGCCTGACGACCTGCAGCTCTACGAGCAGGTGGCCAACCAGCTTGGGGTGGCAGTAGACAACATGCGTCTGCTTGAGCAAACCCGGGCTGCTCTGACCGAAAGCACGGTGCTGTACAGCACCTCGCTGTCATTAAGTGCCGCCCAGACCCTCGATGAGGTGTATCACACCGCGCTGTCTGAGATCGCTCACGTCAGCGGAGCTGACCGCATCGAGCTTTACATCGCCGGGCCGGACCCGCGCGACAGCCTGCAGTACGTGGAGCGCGTGGCCCTCTGGGCGGGTGGCGAGATGGCTGATGGGGGTGAGCATCTGCGCTATGACCTGGAAGAGGCGCCAATCCTCTCGCAGTTCCCCCTCTCTCGTGCCAACCTGATCTTCAACGATCTGGCCGGTGACCGCCGCCTCGATGAGGCGGTGCGGCGTCGATATCTGCAGGGTGGTGCCGGAGCGCTGGCGGTGGTGCCGCTCTGCACAGGGGCGATCTGGCTGGGGGCGCTGGTCATTCAGGCCGCAAAGGGGGCCAGCTTCAACCCCGATCAAATCCGGCTGACCCGCAGCATCGCTGACCAGGCTACCCTCTCGATTGACTCGCATCTGCTGCTCGCTCGCGCCCGACGCGTTGCCATCCATGAACAGCTCCTGCGCGAGATCACCGAGCGCCTGCGTGCAGCGGAAACTGCCGAGGAGGTCCTGACCATTGCCGAGGAGGAACTGGCCCGCGTGCTGGATCGATCCCCGGAAGATTTGCGCTCGATGTCCTGGGGAGACCCATCGGCGTTGAGCCCGGACGAATGGGCACTGGTGACAGCGGTGGGTAATCAGGTTGACCTGGCGATCGCCAATATCAGCCTGCTTGAGAGTGCACGCCGCACGGCTGCACAGGAGCAGATGGTCAGCGACCTGACGGCCCGTCTGCAAACCACTTCTGATGTTGATGACGTGATGCAGACCACGGTTGAAGCCCTGCGGTCGATGCTCTTAGACTATGATATCGCTGTGCGCCTTGTGCCCGGCAAAAAGCGAGCGACCGGCGAGCTGACCTACCCTGTCCAGGGGGCAGATGGGCCAACCGAAGAATAACTGCCTTGAGACCTAACGGTGAGGGACATGCTGTTTAGTGGTGTGTGGATGAAGTGGAGTGGATGATGCACGGCCCAGCAAATGCGGAAAAAAAGAGCCTGATAACGCTTCTAATCGATGCTCATCCATCAGTAAGCCATGAGCGGCAGCGCCGCCGTGCCCGCGTGCTGAACACCCTGGCGCTGATCCTGCTGGCCATCCTGGTGCCGGGGCTGGCAATCTGGGTGCTGACTCGCGGCACGCCGGCCCCTGCTGACCGGATTGCCCTGGCGATCCCGCTGATTGTGCTCGGTGCTTATGCGCTGGGGCGCAGCCCGCGCCCGCAGCTTGGCAGCCTGCTGATCGTCTTCGGGCTGATCACGGTGGACTTTCTGCTGTTGCTTACCCTGCCTATCGGTACGCTTTTCCCCACCCTGATCCTGCTGTTTCTGCCGCTGCTTGTGCTGGTTGCAGGGCTGCTTGGCGGCGTGCGCGAGGTGATCATTGCTGCCCTTTATATGGTGGCGGGCATCGTCGTGTTCTGGCTGGTCATCCCTCGCTTCTCGTTTGAGCAGGGGCTGCTCGGCGCAGCTGTCGCTGTCTTGGTCGCCATCCTGGCCGGGGCCAGCTTCTATTTGCGTGAGCGTGATCTGAGGCTGATCGAGAAGCAGTCAGCGGAGCTTGAGCTCTACAGCCGACGCCTGGCCTCCCAGGTCGATGCACAGACGCAGAACATCATGGCGATGGCCGAGATCGGGCAGGTGATGACCGGTAGCCGCGATCTGGACACCCTGCTGGAGCGGGTTGTCAACCTGATCGTGGAACGCTTCGATTTCTACCATGCCCAGGTGTTCCTGATCGACGAGGCGGGCAAATATGCGGTGTTGCGTCAGAGCACCGGTGAGGCCGGTGCGGCGATGCTGGCGCGGGGGCATCAGCTGGAGGTCGGCTCGCGATCGGTGATCGGGCAGGTGACCGCCACCGGAAAGCCTGTCGTGGCGCTGGATACCGACTCCGATCCGGTTCACCGCCGCAATGAACTGCTGCCCCACACCCGCTCGGAAATGGCGCTCCCGCTGCGTGTGAGTGGGCGGGTTATCGGGGCGCTGGACATTCAGAGCGTCAACCCTTCTGCTTTCAGCGAGACCGATGTTTCTATCTTCCAGACGATGGCCGATCAGCTTGCCATCGCCATTCAGAATGCCCTGCTTTTTGAGCGTGCCCGGCGTGACCTGGAGGAAATCGAGCAGCTTAACCGTCAGCTCACCGGCGATGCCTGGCGGCGTTATGTGGCCGGGCGCTCAGCGGTGGGCTATCGTGCCAGCAAAGGGGGAGTCAGCCCGATACCGACGGCAGAGGCCGGGGCGGATGCCGGGCAGCGCGCCACCGTCTCGCTGCCGTTGAAGGTTCGCGGTGAGACGATCGGCATGCTTGACCTGACATCACAGGATGGTGAGCCGCCGGATGAGCAGGTCCAGGCCATGCTGGAAGCTGTGGCCGAGCGCGTGGCCCTGGCGCTGGACAGCTCGCGGCTCAGTGACCAGTCCAGGCGGCAGGCCGAGCGCGAGCAGATCCTGAGCCGCCTGTCTGCTGAGCTTCAGGCAACCACCGATCTCAATGTGATCCTGCGCATTGCGGCCCGCGAGGCCAGCCAGGCGCTGGGCACCGGGCGGGGGTTTGTGCATCTGGTTGCGGAGATCAAGTCAGATTAACCGGGGCTGCCGCTGTGTATGACGCCTTTGTGTGATGCCTTCATACAGATTGGTTACAAATGGCGTGTCACACGCAGGGGTGGTTTCAGAGAAACTGCCGGGCAGTGTATAGTTAGGGCCACCCGTGACCTTCGTTCCTCAAGAGGGGAAGATGTCCCCTCTGACCGGCAGGAGTATCCCGGCGGGGATGGCCGGTGTTCGCCGGGTGAACCGGCGAGGGATATGTGGAAAAGATGACTGAAAACAGCGCAGCACAGACTCATGCATCCTGGCGCTCCACCCTGGAGCAGGTGGTCAGCACACAGGCCCGTGGTATGGCCATGGCCCGGCGCGGTCGTGTCACCGCGACGCTGCTCCTGGTGCTGGCCGGGCTTGACCTGCTGCTGATGGTGGGGCATCTCACCCTGAATCCGGCAGTTGCGGGGGGGGCTTTCCCGGACCTCGGCTTCCTGACGATGGCAGGTCTTCTGGTGCTGCTGGGGCCGGTATTCTGGGTCAACCGCAGGGGATATGTTATGCAGGCCGGCTTGCTGCTGGCGCTGCTGCTGCTGGCGCTCACCCTGGCCTTCCTGTACTTCTCCGGCTTTGCGGCGCTGGCGTCACTGTTCCTCCTGGTGGTGGTGCTGATGGCCGGGTTGCTGGGGCCGCCCGCCTCTGCCTTCCTGGTTGGGGCGCTGGCGTTTGGGGGCTACCTCCTCATCAACCTGATCAGTGATCCGACCTTTATGCGCCCCTTTGATGCTTACGTGGCAGTGCTGGGAGCTAACCTGCTGCTGGTGGCTGTGATCTCCTGGCTCTTCTCGCGCACCGTGAACCGGGCGCTGCAGGAGAGCGAGGAATACAGTATGGCGCTGACTGTGCAGCGGGCGGAGATCGAGCGCAGCCTGCTGCTGCAAACCCGGCAGCTTCAGGCCACCGTTGCAGTCGCCCATGCGGTTGCCGGCACGCGCGACCTTGGTAAGCTGCTGGCTGATGCCGTCCAACTGGTGCGTGAGTCTTTCGGCTATTATCACGTCCAGGTTTTCCTGATCGATGCCGATGGCCAGTATGCCGTTCTGCAGCAGAGCACCGGTGAGGTTGGCCAAAAGCTGCTGGCGCGTGGCCACCGCCTGCCGGTTGGAAGCCTGAGCGTGATCGGGCAGGTGACAGCGACTGGCAAGCCGGTGCTTGCCCGCAACACGGATGTCGACGCCGTTCACCGCCGCAACGAACTGTTGCCCAATACCCGCTCTGAGCTGGCCATCCCCCTGCGTATTGGCGATGACCGCATCATTGGGGCGCTCGACCTGCAGAGCACCGAGCCTGATGCTTTCTCAGAGGAGGTAATGCCCACTCTGCAGGCGCTGGCCGACCAGATCGCTATGGCCATTGAGAATGCCCGGTTGTTCGAGCAGACTCAGGACAGCCTGCGAGAACTCAGCGAACTGAACCGTGAGGCTGCCCAGCGCTCCTGGTCAGATTTCCTCAGCGAGGTGCGGCAGGAAGAGCGTCGGCAGGTGGTGGGGCCTGAGACGAACGCCCTGGCTGTGCATCGTAGCCGCATCGCCGAGCGCGTGTTGAGCAGCGGATCGATCATTATCTCCACCGGCAAAGATGGCGAATTGGCTTTCATGGCTGCGCCGATCGTGGTGCGTAATGAGGTCGTGGGCGTTCTGGGTGTTGAGCCGGATGGCCTGCGGGAATGGACCCAGGATGACCTGCAGCTTTTACAGGGCATTGCCGAGCGAACTGCGCTGGCTGTGGAGAATGCCCGGCTTTATCTCCAGGCGCAGCGGGCCGCCGAGCGTGAGCGCATGATCAACACCATTGCCTCGCGCCTGCAGCGTGCGCCCAGCCTGGCCATCCTGCTGGAGAGCGCTGCCCGCGAGCTGGCAGAGGCGCTTGGCACAGATAACGTCTACGCTGAGCTGAGCATCGACCGCCCGCTCTCTTGGACGCGCCGGCAGGTCAGCAGCGCCGAGATCGAGCCGCTCGGAGGGGATGAAGACGAAGGGGAAGACGAGACCGACGTGTCTGCGAGCCCCCTCGAGGCGGCTTCTGACGAGACCGAGGAGGCGAAGGCCGAATTATGACCACCAGAACCCCGCGCCCTCTGTCCTTTCGCTCGCTGCCAATTGCGATCAAACTCGCACTGGTTGTCAGCGCCCTGCTGCTGATCAGCGGCCTGATCTACACTCAGTTCAGCCGCGGCCTGGTGCGCCGCACCCAGGACGACCTGGCATTCTCTCAGCTTGATACCCTGGCCGAGTCTCAGGCGCGTCGCGTTGCCGATGCCCTGTTGCAGGAGCTGCAGCTCGTGCGCCGGCTGGCAGCCGATTCGATTATCCAGCAGCGGTTGCTGGTGGCCCGCATGGAGCCGGTCACCTCCGATACAGCCACTTGGCTGCAGGCTGACTCCCTGCTTAATATCCGGCTGAACACACTGCAATCTGAACACCCCGACCTGATCGGGATGTCGGTGGTCACCCCTCAGGGGATTGTGTTGGGGCTGGAGCCGGTTCCCGATGAGCTGTCCATCGATCCCATGCGATGGGGCTGGTTTGAGGCGGTGTTTGAGGCGCCGGATTCCTTTGCGGTGGTTCCGGCAAAAATCGATGGGTTGACAGCGATGGAAGGTGTCGGCATCGCCATGCCCGTCACCGATCCGCTGAACCCAAGCCGCGTGCTGGGCGTGCTCTATACGGTGTGGGATATCGCGCAAATGGCGCCTCAGATGAGCCTGGGTGGATCTCAGGAGATCGCTGTGCTGACGCGCGATGGCCAGGTGTTGCTTGCTCCCACCGGATCGGAGCTTAGCAGGCCATCGGCGGCTCTGCGGAGTCAGCTTTCTGGCGCCCTGCGGGGGCGCTTCACGCACGCAGAGCCGGGGAGCCGGAGCTGGTTATACAGCTATACCAGTTTTGCAGTCCTCGATCTGCCTGACCCGGCGTTGAAGCAGGTGGACTGGGTTGTCCTGGCCCGGCTGCCTGCAGCGGCTGTGCAGGCATCGGCGGCGGTCCTCTCCACCCGTATCCAGATCGCCCTGCTGATCTATTCTGGCATTGTGCTGGTGCTGGTCTGGGTGCTGACCCGCTGGCAGCTTCGCCCGCTGGCCAGGCTGACCGAGGTGGCGTCCCGCATCGAGGCCGGGCAGCTGCAGGCCAGGATGCCGGAGTTTCCCCCTGACGAGGTGGGCCGGCTGGCGGATGTGCTCAAGAATCTGGTGGATCAGCTCATAGGCCGTGTGCGTCGGCTCCAGGCGGCGGTGAATGTCTCGCGCTTAACCGTGCAAACGCTCGACGTCGACCGCGTGCTGGCCGAGGTGGCGGAAGCCCTGACAACCCATCTCGGCTATCACGATGCGCGTATCTATCTTGTCGATCATGGCGGCAAGCGTGCATGGCTGCGGGCCGCAGCGGGTAGCGAGGGGGCACGCCTGCTGCAGGCGCGCCACAACCTGCCGGTTGATGAGACCTCGATCGTAGGGCGCAGCATCCTGCTGAGCGAGGCTCAAGTTGGCCAGAGCAGCACGCCAGGCCGCCGATCACGACGCCGCGCCGAGCTGGCTCTGCCGCTTCGCTCCGGCGGTCAGGCCCTGGGGGCACTGTATGTCACCGTTGATGGCGGGGTGTTGGAGCAGGAGGATGTGGATATCCTGGCGCTGATCGCTGACCAGGTGGGCGCATCGGTTGAGAACGCCCGTCTGTTCGAGCAAAGTACCCGCAACCTGGCCGAGATCGAGGCGCTTAACCGCCGCCTGACGCGCCAGGCGTGGGAAGAGCATCTCGGTGAGGCGGGTAGTTTGCGCCACACGCTTGACCCTGAACAGCGCTGGCCTGAGGTTCTGGAGATGGCGCGTCGCACATCAGGCCAGGAGTCTCGTGCCAGGGTCTATGACGATGAGGAAGGCCGTTCTGTGCTGGCAGCCCCGCTGGTGCTGCGCGGCGAGACGGTGGGGACGCTGGCAGTCTCCCGGCCTGCCGGTGAGCGCTGGACCAGCGACGAGGTGGCACTGCTCGAATCGATCGCCACCCGTATGGCGATGATCGCAGAGGGCATCCGGCTGGTCGAGGAGTCCACTCAGCGTGCCGAGCGCGAACAGCGCGTCAACGAGGTCTCGGCCCAGCTTCTGCAGCGCGCCGCCAGTGTGGACAATGTGCTCCGCACAGCGCTTACCGAGCTGGGAAGCGCATTAGGCTCCGAGACGGTATCGCTGCGCCTGGGGCCGCCGCCGGTTGAGGAAGAACGTCAGATCGGGAGCGGCGACGGGGTGGGCAGCAGGTCCGGTGTGAATGGTGATGGAGGCGTGAGCGATGTCGGCAGCTAGATCAGGGGACAGGCCGCCAGTTTTTCGCTTTCAGTACGATAATGAGCTTGACCAGCAGCGAGCCGCCGCGCTATCCTGGACGGTGCTGCTCGCCGGGGGGCTGGTGCTGGTTACGGCGGTCTTCTTGCCGCTGCTGCGCGGTGGCGGCTATTTCCGTGCCGGCAATATCGTTTATCTGGCCTTTTCGCTTGGCTCCTTGCTGTCCTACTGGTTGATCCGGGCCCGCCGGCTGCGCCTGGCCAGCCTGTTCTTCGTAACCCTGCTGTTTGCCCTGGCCACCTTTCAGTTCGGGGCCTTTGGCCTTAGCGCACGGGCGGTTGTTGTGGGTATGGCGGCCGTGATCCTGGCCTCTTACCTCCTTGGCACGGCGGGGATGCTGTCTGCTGCGCTGTATCTGGCGGCTTTGGTAATCCTGGCTGCCTATCTTGGTGTCAGGGGGGCGCGTCTGTTCCCGCTGCCGCTGGAGGTGCAGCCGGGCTCGGCGCAGTGGATGATCCTTGATGTGATTCAGATCCTCACTTTCCTGCTCGTGCTGGTGGCGGTGCTGGGCTTCCAGGCGCGTGGCCTGCTGCGCTATGCCCGAACTGTGCAGCGCACCGCCCGCCAGCTTGAGACGGCTGCCGTCGTTAGTGAGACAGCAGCCGCAGCCACCAGCCTTAGTGACCTGCTAAATCTGGTGGTTGAGCGCATCCGTGAGGCTTACGGATTCTATCATGCGCAGGTGTTCCTGCTTGATCAGGAAGGACGTATGGCGCGCCTTCAGGCCAGCACGGGGCGTGCAGGCGAGGCCCTGCTGGCGCGCGGCCATGCCCTGCCGGTTGGGTCACAGTCGGTGGTGGGGCAGTGCAGTGCACGCCGCATTCCCATTGTGGTTAACGATACTCTCCGCAGTGAGACCCACCGACCCAACGAGCTGCTCCCTGATACGCGCGCTGAGCTGGCGCTGCCGCTGATGATTGGCTCCGATGTGATCGGCGTGCTGGACGTACAGTCCACCGAAGCCAACGTCTTTTCTGCTGATGATGTGCGATCGCTGCAGGTAATGGCCGGTCAGCTGGCAACTGCGATCGATAAGGCTCGCCTGGTTGACCAGCTTCAAGCGCGGGCCATTGAGAATCAGCGCCTGTTTGAGGAGACTCAGCGCAACCTCCGTCAGGTGGAAGAGCTCACCCGGCGGCTCACCCGCGAGGGGTGGGCTGACTATCTGCAAACACGCCGTGCTGCACGCGGGCTTGGCTATACGCTGCATGGCGAGAAGATGCAGCGCGATACCAGCTGGACAAGCACCATGCGTCAGGCCTATCAGGGTGAACACAGCGTGGTTGTGCGCCAGGATCGCAATGCCCATATCGCTGCCATCCCGGTGGTGGTGCGGGGTGAGGTGATCGGCGTGCTTGAGGTTGAGCGCGGCGGTGGTCGTCACTGGAGAGATGATGAGATTGAGATGGCAGAGGCGCTGGTCCAACGTCTGGCGCTGGCACTGGAGAACGCCCGTCTGTATGAGCAGGCGACGCTCGCCGCTACTCGTGAGCAGATCGTGAACCAGATCGCCCAGGATGTCCAGCAAGCCGAGACGATCGACGAGGTGCTGCAGGCAGCCCTGGTCGAGCTGTCCAGCGTGCTGGGAGCCTCGCGCGGTGTGGTCCAGATCAGCCCCCGCGAGTCGGCTGGACCCGGTGGGGGCAGCCCTGCGGCGCTCGCTGACGGGCGTGGGGAGGATTAACCGTGTACAGGCTACTTAACCGCTACGCATGGCGCAACCTGCCGATCCAGACTAAAGTGGTGGCCGCCACCCTGGTTGCGGTGCTGCTGTTTGCCCTGGCCAGCGCGATCGGCGCGGCGGTTCGCGCAGTCACCCAGCAGCGTGAGACGGCTATGCTGGAGATCACTGCCGAAACCCGTGCGCTTTCCCATAACCTGCAGTTTGGGGTTGGCACGCTTGAGCGCATCCAGTCGCGGCTGATTGAGGATGTGGATGCGCTTGACGCGGCCAGTTTAAGCGTGGTAACCCGTGTGCTCCCCAGTGACTTTGAGAAAGGTGTGCTCCAGATCGAATCTGATGTGAACCGCCTCATCGATCTGAGCATTGACCTGACAGGCAGTGCCGACAATCCGATTGCCACAGAGGGTGGTGTGCTGCTCGATGCTGCTGCAATCAGCCAGCAGAAGTTCAATGGTATGCTGACCCTGGTCACTGATCTGGGCACTCAGGGGATCAATGTGCTGGTTGAGCAGGGGGACGAACTGGAGGCGCTGACACTGGCGCAGAATAACACCCGTCTGGTGTCGCAAATGCTTCTCATGCGCAGCCTGGAGCGGTCGCTCATACAGAGTGGCAGCGAGGCTGATCTGACCGCCTTACAGAACGCCGCCGATGATTATCTTCAGATTTATCGGTCCGATATCCCGGTAGCTCAGCGTCTGCCGTCTATCCCCCCCACAGTGGAGCGTTATCTGCAGCAGGCCGGGCGAGTCTCTCGCACCCTGGCTGATCTGAACGTGGCCTACAGCTCTGCCGTTTTCACCCTGGATGTGATGCGTGACTCGGCCTCTCGCCTCAATACCCTCTCCGAGGTCGAGGTACAGAACGCCCTCGCTTCGCTGACGCGTCAGCGCATGCGCCTCCAGAACGTGGTCACCGTGGCTTTTTTGCTGGCCCTGGCCCTCTCCGGGCTGCTGTTTGGGCTTTTTGGGCGCGACATTGTGCGGCGCGTGCGCGCCCTGCTGAGAGCTGCTCAGCGTCTGGAGGCCGGCGACCTGCAGGCCCGCGCCGATCTGCCCGGGGAGGATGAATTCAGCCAGCTTGGGCACAGCTTCAATGCAGTGGCGATCCAGCTCAGCGCCCTGATCGGCGGACTCGAGCAGCGTGTTGCCGAGCGCACCCGCGACCTCAGCATCACCGCCGAGATCGGCCACCTTGTGCTGGAGCAGCGCGACCCGCGCGACCTGATGAACGAGATCGTCGAGCTGATCCGTGGGCGTTTTGGCTTCTACCATGCTCAGGTCTTCCTGCTGGATGAGGCAGGTGAGAATGCTAACCTGGTGGCCAGCACCGGGGCGGCAGGCCGTCAGCTCCTGGCACGTGGCCACCGCCTGCCGGTAGGGTCGCGCTCAGTGATCGGGCGGGTGACAGCCAGCGGGCAGCCAGTTGTTGCCCTTGACACCGACACGGATGCCGTCCACCGCCGTAATGAGTTGCTCCCCGATACGCGCTCCGAGATGGCCCTGCCCATGCGTATCGGTGATCGCATCATCGGCGCGCTGGATGTGCAGAGTGTTGCTCCCAACGCCTTTGACGCCGATGATGTGGCAGTGTTCCAGATCATCGCTGATCAGCTCGCTATCGCGCTGGATAACGCACGTCTCTATTCGCAGCTTATGGAGACCCGCGCCCAGCTCGAAACCATGCAGCGTCGGCTCACAACGGAAGGGTGGCGGGCTTTCACCCGTTCGCGGCAGGCGGATGGGCCGCTGGCCTATCAACTGGTGGCCGACAGCCTGGAACCCTGGCAGGATGATAGGTTACCCACTCCTCTGCAAAACGCAATCCGCCGCGGCACGCTGGTGATGGACAGCCGCGGGGATGATGGCCTTAGCCTGGCTGTGCCGATCCGCGTACGCGGTGAGGTGATCGGTGCCTTTGGGTTTGGCGGCGAGACCCTCAGCAACCTGACTGAGGAGGATATCGCCCTGCTTGAGGCGGTTGTGGATCGCGTTGGCATGGCACTGGAGAACCTGCGGCTGGTTGAGCAGGTGGCCCAGCGTGCCGAGTACGAGCAGATCGTCAACGAGATCAGTGCCAAGATCGCCGGCTCTACAGATGTGGCCTTTATCCTGCAAACGACGGTCAAGGAGCTGGGGCGCGTGCTGCGTGCACCGCAGACCAGTGTGCAGCTAAGGCAGCATGGTATGGGTGAGAACAATGAGTAGTCTACGTCCTGTCAAAAAGCCGCCCCGGCGGTTGCAGCTGCGGCTCCTGGTAGTGCTGGTTTTCCTGGCACTGGCGCTGGCGCCGATTGTTGTGCTCACTGTGTTGAGCACCCTTAACAGCATCCAGAATGAGCGTGCTGGCGTGACCGCCCAGCTTGAGACTCTGGGCGATCTGTATCAGCAGGCGCTGGAGCGCGAGGTCGCGCTGAAGGGCAGTTTGCTGACCTCGTTTCTATCTCATAGTATCTCAGGGCCTGCTGCGCGTCTGCTGCTTACTGGCAGCGAGACCGGCCAGGGGGCCGCGGCCTATGCTGCGGCGCGTGATCAATTCCGCGCGTTTACCTATTCGCTGCTGGAAGGCAACCCGGCGATCGGGTATCTGGTGCTGGTGGATGCCAGTGGTGTGGTGCGCGCCAGCAGCGATGATCTGCTGCTGGGCCAGAACATGCTCTCTGAGACATGGCTCCAGCGATCCCTGACGCTGCCGGGGGGTGCTGTATATGTCGGGGGGCCGGCCTTTGACTCCCGGCTGGGCTACACCAGCCTTTACTACGCCACACCCGTGATCGACGACAACGGGCAGACGGCGGGAGCCCTGATGATGGCCGTTGGCGTCGATACGCTGGCGGATATCATGGGCACCCTCCCTGTCGCCGGGATCACCGGTGATGTTTACCTGGTGCGTGCCGGACAGCAGTATGCTGTCCCACCACGCCTCGACCGGTACGCCATTCTGGCCGAGGACGAGATCGTCCCGCTGGCACTTGCCGGTAGAAGCGGCTCGGGGTCGTGGACGGACTATCGCGGCGAGGAGGTGTTCGGCATTTACCGCTGGATCGAGCCTCTGGGCATGTCACTGGTGCTCAAGCAGGATGCTGCCGAAAGCCTGGGGGATATCCAGCGGCTGGTGCGGATGAACATCCTGTTTGCCGGGTTGCTGGCGCTGGTTGTGGTGGGCTTTGCCGCTTTTGTGACCCGGCTGGTGCTGCGCTCGATCACCACCCTGCGTGATACCGCGATCCAGGTCTCCGGTGGTGAATGGGATATGCAGGTGCCAGGCTTCCCGGTGCTGGAGCTTGATCAGCTTGCACTGGCGTTCAACCGAATGACCGGCCAGCTTCGCGACCTGGTGCTCACCCAGGAGCAGACCATTGAGGCCCGCACGCGCGACGTATTAATCACTGCTCAAATGGGCCGCTTGATTGCGGCGGAAACCGATCTGGAGCGACTGCTCACTCTGACGGTCGACCTGCTGCGTGATCGGCTGGGATACTACCACGCACAGGTTTTTCTGATCGACGACCTGCGCCAGTATGCAGTGCTGCGTTCCAGTACAGGTGAAGTGGGCCAGCAGCTTCTGGAACGAGGCCATAAGCTGCCGGTGGGGTCCAACTCGGTGATCGGGCAGGTAACTGCGCGGGGCGAGCCGGTCCTTGCCTCTGACACGCGCCATGCTGTTTACTGGGTGCCGAATCCCCTGCTGCCCAATACCCGGGCGGAATTGGCTGTGCCGCTGCGTGTCGGCGACCAGATCATCGGCGCCCTGGACATTCAGGCCACTGAGCCGGATGCGTTCGACGAGCCGACCATCGCCACGCTTCAGACGGTCGCCGACCAGCTTTCGGTGGCGATCCGCAACGCTCAGCTTTTCCAGGAGAAAGAGAACCTGCTCTCTGCCTCGCTGGAGCTGACCCAGATGCTCACCCGTGAGAATTGGGAGAGCTATGTCGCTGAGCGGGTGCGGCAGAGCCAGGTGCTTGGCTTTGAGTATGATCTCAGCGGGGTGCGCCCGGTGCGTGAGCCGGATGACGTGGGCAACGGGCGCGGCCTTGCCCTGCCAATTGAGCTGCGCGGTCAGGTGATCGGCGATCTGATCGCCGATCTGCCGGAGGGCGCAGAGCTGACCGATGAGCAGCAACAGGTGATCTCCAGAGTGCTTGAGCGCGTAGCGCTGGCCCTTGAGAACGCCCGTCTGTTCGAGCAGACACAGCTCTCGCTGATGGAGACCAACCGTCTGTATGAGGCCAGCCAGCGCATTTCCGAGGCTGACTCGGTGGCCAGGCTGGTAAGCGATCTGATGGAGATGGTCGCCCTCGAGTCGGTTGACAGGGCTCTCCTCTTCATGCTCGACAACCCGGATGATGAGCCGGAAGAAGGACGCTGGGTGCAGGTAGTCGGCTTGTGGGAGCGTCAGCCGGGGCCGACGGCGTTGCCCCGCCACCTGAATACGGCTCACCCCCCTCTGCTTGGCATTGAGGATGTCCCGCTGGATGGTATGGTGATCCACAGGCTGGCGGAGACCACTCTGCTGCCAGAGGTAACCCGTCAGCATCTGCTGGAGGCCGGCGCCGCCGCGTTGGCAGCCTTCCCGCTGGTGGCAGGGCGTCGTGTCATCGCCTGGCTGCAGGTGCAGAGCGCCCGCCCGGCAGCGTTCAGCGACAGCGACATCCGCTATCTCCAGACCCTCGCCGATCAGGCGGCGACCGCACTGGAGAGCCTGCGCCTGCTTGAGCAGACCCAGATGCGCGCCCGTCGTCTCCAGTATGCTAACGAAGTATCCCGAGCGGCCTCCTCGATCCTGAACCTGGATATCTTGCTGCCGCTGGTGGTCGATCAGATCAGCCAAGCCTTTGGCTTCTATCATGTCCAGATTTTCCTGGTGGATGATATGGGGCATTATGCGGTGCTGCGGGCCAGCACGGGTGAGGTTGGTCAGGAGCTGCTGCGCCGGGGGCATCGGCTTGAGGTGGGATCCCGCTCAGTAATCGGCCAGGTCACGGCGCGCGGTGAGCCGGTGATCGCACGCGATACCGATACCGACGCGGTGCATCGCCGCAACGAGCTGCTGCCCAACACCCGTGCTGAGATGGCTATCCCGCTCAAGACGGGTGACCGTATCATTGGCGCGTTGGATGTGCAGTCCACTGAACCGAACGCCTTTGACGTCGAGGTACAGGCTATCCTTCAGTCGCTTGCAGACCAGCTCTCTGTGACCCTGGAGAACGCTCAGCTCTTCCAGGAGATCCAGGAGCGTGTCGCCGAGCTGACTACCGTTAACCTGGTGTCGCAGTCTGTGTCGCGTACCCAGACGCTTGAAGACCTGTACGATGTAGTCACCGTCCAGCTCATCCGCACCTTCGGGGCGCAGCACGCCTTCCTGGGTATCCTGACAGATGACGGGCAGAAAATCCAGCTGCCCATCCTGGTTGAGTCCGGCAGGAGGGCGGCCAGCCCGCCTCCGATGCCGCTGGGCGAGGGCATCAGCAGCTATGTGATCCGTACCAAGCAGGTGCTCCTGCTCAACGAGGATGTTGAGCAGGAAGCCCGTAAGCTGGGGGCGCGGATCGCCGGGGCGAGCACAAAGAGCATCCTGGCTGTGCCGTTGTTGATCGGTGACGAGGTCATCGGCGTGATCAGCATCCAGGACCGCGAACGCGAGAACGCCTATGATGAATCGCATGTGCGCCAGCTCAGCACGCTGGCGGCCTACATCGCAGTCAAAATCCGCAATGCCGAACTGCTGGAGGAGGCGCAGCGCCGCGCCGCCGAGCTTGGCTTCCTGTTCAACATGACCCGCGCTGCCGTCACTACCACTGACATCGACCGGGCGCTTACCAATGTGGTCGACATCATCCAGCGTGAGCTATCAGGTGCGGAGTCAGTGGTTGTGTACCTGGCAGACCTGCCGGAGCTGCTGGTTCCGCACGCAGCCGTCGGTTACGGGCGTGAGACCGTTGCCGGGCAACAGGTGGTGGCCTGGGGTGAAGGGCTGGTTGGGCAGGTGGCGCAGAGCAGGCAGGCGCTTGTCATCGCGGATATCCACGAGCCGCCGTATGAGATCAACGGCGGGTCACGCACCCGCTCGGCCCTGCTGGTACCGCTCGCTACCCACGGCGAGACCGTGGGTGTTCTCGCCGTGGAGAGCACCCGTACAGGGGCTTTTGGCGAGCGTGAGCTTCAGCTTCTGCAGGCTGCCTCCGGCACGCTGACGGCTATTGTGCAGAACGCCCGCCTGCTCGACGCGATCAACCAGGCCTATGAGGAGCTTCAGGAGCTTGACAAGCTCAAGAGCCAGTTCCTGGCGAACATGAGCCATGAGCTGCGCACCCCGCTGAACTCGATCATTGGTTTCTCGCGCGTGATCCTCAAGGGCATCGATGGTGAGCTGACCGACCTGCAGCGGCAGGACCTGACAACAATTTACAACAGCGGCACCCATCTGCTGCGACTGATCAACGAGATCCTGGACATGTCAAAGATCGAGGCTGGCAAGATGGAGATCCAGCCGGAATTCATCGATCTAACCGAGATCATCGCCGAGACCATGCGCACAGCTGAAGGGCTGATCCAGGATAAGCCGATTGAGCTGATCGTCGAAGTGCCGGATGAGCTCCCGCAGATTTACGGTGATCCCGTCCGGGTGCGCCAGGTGCTGCTTAACCTGGTCTCAAATGCTGCCAAGTTCACCTATGAGGGGCACATCAGGGTGCGGGCTGTGTATCATGAGTTCGACTCTATGATCGAGCTGCCCTGTGTACAGGTTGATGTTGAGGATACCGGCATTGGCATTGCCCCGGAGGATATGGGCAAGCTGTTCGAGGCATTTCGCCAGGTTGATGGCTCACCCACCCGTCAGGCCGGTGGCACCGGTCTTGGCCTGCCCATCGCCCGCGAGTTCGTGGAGATGCATGGCGGGCGTATGTGGGTCGACAGTGAGATGGGCGCTGGCTCGACGTTCAGCTTTACCATCCCCACTGTGCCTCCCGGCAAGCCGCAACAGGAGACAACAGCCGAGGCGGAGAGAGCGAACGATACCCGTGAGATGCCCGCCGTGCCCCTCCCTGCCCCCCCGTCGAATCGCCCGGTGATCCTGGCTGTAGACGACGAGCCAGGGGTCCTGGACCTGTATGCCCGCTTCCTGGAGCGGGAGGGATACGCAGTGGTCAGGCTGGAGGACGCTAATGATCTGCTGGCTCAGGTGCGCCAGATCAGGCCCGCCGCGATCGTGCTGGACCTGTTCCTCCCCGGCAAAAGCGGATGGGATGCGATTGCCGAGCTGCAGGCTGCAACCGACACCTGCAATATTCCGGTGATTGTCTCCACCATTGCGGGGGAAGAGGAACGTCCTCCTGATCTGGAGGTGGCTGCCTACCTGGTTAAGCCCATCACCGAGGAGGACCTGATCGAGGCGCTTGACCGGGTGATGAGCACCCCCATCTGCCCGGTGGTGGTTCGTAAGGTGCTGGTGATCGACGGTGACAGAGAATACGGCGCTGAACTGGCCGATCGGCTGGCGCAGACCGGAGACTACACTGTACACATAGCCGGGACGGGATACGAGGGTCTGCATCAGATCAGCGAGTTCCAACCCGACCTGGTGGTGATGGATGTGGACCTGCCTGACATGGATGGATGGGGCCTGCTGACCTCGATGCGCACGCAGGAAACAATGCGCGATCTACCGGTGCTGCTGGTGACGGCGCGCGATCTGGCTGGCAGCCTGCTGCGGCGCGTCAGTGTGGGGCAGGAAAGTTATTTCAACAAGGGTGCTCAGGACTTTGAGACACTTGTCGCCCGGCTTACCGCACGCATTGATGTGCTGCGGGGTAGAAAGGCATAACTCTCGTCCGGGGGTGCGGGCCTCAGGCTTTGCACCCCCGGTGTTTGTTCATTCGGGAAAGGCTTTATGGGATCTGTTCTGGTAATGCTTCACTGCCCGGCTTGTGGCTATCAGGAGGAGTATACCCGCCTGCTGGCGGCCTGCCCCACCTGCGGTGACACAATGCTGGAGGCGCGCTATATGCCGGTGGAGGACCCGGGCTGGCCCGCTACGCTGCACAGCCGCCCTGCCTCAATGTGGCGCTATCGCGAGCTGCTCCCTCTGCGTGATGACGCCAGCATTGTCACCATGGGTGAGGGGTATACGCCGCTGCTGCGTTCTGAGAACCTGGCTGCCATGCTTGGCCTGAAGCATCTCTACATCAAGGATGAGCGCCAGGGTCCGACCGGCTCGTTCAAGGATCGGCAGGCCTCGCTGGCTATTTCCACTCTGCGTGACATGGGGGTGGAGGAAGCGGTGGTGGCCAGCACCGGTAACGTGGCTATCGCCTATTCGGCGTATGCTGCACGTGCCCGCATCAAGCTTTGGGCCTTCACCATCAGCAGCATCCCGCCTGCCAAGATGCGCGAGATATCGCTGTATGGCTCGGAGCTGATCAAGGTTACCGGCACTTATGACCAGGCCAAACAGGTTGCCATGCGCTTTGCTGAGAAGCGCGGCCTGTTCTACGACAGAGGCCTGAAAAACATCGCAGCTAAGGAGAGCATGAAGACGCTCGCCTTTGAGGTGGCCGAGCAGCTTGGTGAAGTCTTTGGCCCAGATCAAGACAGTCGCCCCTGGCGTGTGCCGGACTGGTATATCCAGTCGGTGAGCGGCGGGCTGGGGCCAGTGGGGGTCCTCAAAGGGTTTCGCGAGCTTGAGGAGCTGGGCCTGGCACGTGGTATACCCCGCCTGGGCCTGATCCAGGCTGCGGGGTGCGACCCCATGACACGGGCCTTCAAGGAGGGTGCGGAGGAGGCTGCCCCGGTGCTGTACCCCAAGACGCGCATCGCCACTCTGGCCACTGATGTGCCCGGCGTGGCCTATCGGCTCCTGCTTGACGCCATCCGTGAGTACGGCGGCATCTTCGAGTCGGTGAGCGATGAGGAGGCCTACCGTGCCCTCAAGACGGTCGCCCGACTGGATGGCCTCTCGGTCGAACCGGCTACTGCCGTTGCGTTTGCCGGGCTGTTCAAGCTGGTGCGGCAGCGCGTGATCGACCCCGATGAGGTAGTGGTGCTGAACTGCACCGGGCATACCTTCCCGGTTGAGAAGCACATCCTGGGCGAGGATCTGGTTCATGAGATGGATGTCACCCCTGCCTCACGGGCCTCGATCCCACAGGAAGGCCTGCTCGCCGCCCTGGAGGCCGTCGACCATCGCATCACTCGCGTAGCCGTCATCGAGGACGATCCGGGTGCGGCGCAGCTCATGTCGCGCATCCTGCGGGCGCATGGCGTGGCCGAGGTACAGCTTGCTCCCGATGGGCGGGCCGGTCTGGAGCTTGTCCAGCGCATCCACCCCGATCTTGTGGTGCTGGACCTGATGATGCCCAATGTGGATGGCTTTGAGGTACTCAACCAGCTTAAGGCCGATGAGAAGTTGCGAGATGTGCCGGTGATTGTGGTGACGGCCAAAGACCTGACAGCAGACGAGCGCGCCCGGCTGTCGGGGCAGGTGCAGGGGCTGCTGCAGAAGGGATCGTTTATTGATGATGCTGTGCTGCGCGACCTGCTGGATGAGAAGCTCGGATAGACAACGCGGATGATGGCGCTCCGGTAAAAGGAAAGGCGTTCGGTGGATCAGGCAAAGCGTCGGGCGGGGATGGCTGCGGCCCTGCTGACCCCGGTGTTTATGGGCTTCTCGCCCATTTTCGGCAAGCTTGCCATCGGCACAGGGGTGGATGCGTTCACGCTGTCGGCTCTGCGCACCTGCCTGGCCGCCCTGCTGCTCTGGGGCGTCTACCTGATCTTCTTCCGCCAGTTCACCTTCATCTTCCCGGCGGGCGTGGTGGGTACCGTGGCCGTTGGTGTGACAAACGGCCTCGGCTCGCTGCTTTACTACAACTCCCTGCTGTTGCTGAATGATGCGTCGCTGGCCCAGCTTCTGTTCATGCTGTACGTGGTATTCACCATGCTGCTGACGCGTGCCTATGGACAGAGCATCTCGCTGCTCAGCGTGGGCCGCGCCCTGCTGGCGATGCTGGCCGTGTACCTGCTGACCAGCGGCATCCGGGGTGAGCAGTCCGCTGTTGGCTGGATCGGTGTGGGGCTTGCGGTGGGGGCCGCCTTCCTGTACGCGCTGCACGTTGTGCTCAGCCAGCGCGTTATGTTCGAGATGCCTGCCCCTACCATGACGCTGTATTCCCTCACCTGGATGGGCCTGACGGTGCTGCTGGTACGGCTGATCTTTGGTGCGTTCCTCCCGCTCCCCTGGGGGCCTGCGCTGCCGGTGGGCTGGTGGTGGGTGGCTGGCCTCACGGTGGTGACGGCGCTGTCGCGTCTCACCCTCTTTGCCGGCGTCCGTCAGCTGGGCAGCCTCCAGACGATTCTGCTTAATGTGGGTGAGCTGGCGGTCACACTGATACTCGCCTTCTTTTTGCTGGGCGAGATGCTGACCCCGTTGCAGTGGGTCGGGACGCTGGTGCTGCTGGCCAGTGTCATCCTCTCCCGCTGGGACACCCGCGTGCGGGATGATGTCTACAAAGCCATCCCTAAAGCCAGCCCACTGGGCGGCCTGCCGCTGCATGAGCCGCTCATGCCTGACCGCTTCTCAACGGTGTCGCGGCTGTACCGTCGCAGGCCGCGCACGGCCCATCACCCTACGCTTGACGATTGATGTGCCGCTCTGAGGATAATACAGGGGGCGATCTCCTGCTCCTGTTCGCGCGCCAGCTTCCCACAGGATCAGCTCAGTGGGGGCATCCGGGCCTCGCGGTTGCGCTGCTTCCAGGCGCGATCGTGCAGCAGCGCCCGGCGCTTCTTTCCTCCAGCAGTGAGCACGCGCTGCCGCCAGCGTTCCTCCGACTCGGCAGCCTGCTTGAAGCAACCTGCGCTGTAGGTCGCGCGCACCTCCGGGGGGGCCGTCCGGCAGCTCTGCGCACCTGCAATGAAATCCTGCTCCAGCGCGTCGCGCTCGGCGCGATATAGCTCGATGCGGGTTGCGTAGTCGATCAGTATGGCGCGGTGCAGGATCTCGTGCTGCCACCACAGGGATTCGCTGTCATAAATGCCGGTTGGCTCCGGCCCTGTGTCGGGTAAATCGACCCCCGTCCATACCGGCTTGAATACGCCCGTACATGGCGCCGAGGTGGCTGTGAAGTAGTGCGTCTGAACGTCGGGGGCGAGATGCGAGACCATCGAGCCGGTGGACTGCCCGGCCAGGCGTACCGGCCCGTAACCGGCATGAGCACACACGCTGAAGCTGAAGATGTCGTTACTGCCCACGGGGCTGAAGCCCGGGCCAGCTTCCGGTCCGTGATCGCGCAGCACAGCCATTACGTCCTCGACTGTGATCTGCCCGCGCCGCTTGTTAAGCAGGTCGGTTGTGCGGCATTGCCGCTCAGCCGAGCGGCTGAACCTGGTGTTGATGATATCGGCATAACAGCGGGCCAGGTGGAAATCATCCCGGCCCCGGCACCAGCCGCGGTCAATCGCGTAGCTGATGATGTCTGGAGAGGCCATGTCGAACTCGCCGCCGATTGTGTAGCCGTTGGAGATAGTGCGGATGTTACGCACCCGCTCAGCGATCCACATCCGCGCGACGGTCTCAAGCACCCAGGCCTCGTTTGGATCGGCGATGATGAAGCTGTTGAAGTAGTTGAAGGTGTGGGTATACCCGCAGTTGCCGCTCTGCCCGTACTCCTCCAGCAAATGGGTGATCACATCCAGTGCCTCAAGGGCTGTCCTGGCGCGTTCCAGGGCCAGCCGCAGCAGGTCCATGCCGATCAGTCCCGGCTTTTTCTCGTGAGGCACTTTTGAGAACACCGCCTCGTTCCCGATGGTCACGCCGAACTCGTTGGTGCCCATCTCCGCCCCCCAGATCCAGAAGGGTTTGGAGAGCAGCACCTCATAGGTCTCCTCTACCTGTGGGATGCTGATATAGGTGCATTGTACGCGGCTCCCCGGGGCGTGACGGGTGCGCGGCACGCGCAGCAGATACTGGGCCTCATTGGCCTCACGGTCTGAGTTCTTGCCGAAGATGGGGGCGCCGTCAGCGGTCAGATGGCCCGGCGCCAGCATGGTGTCGCACATCAGTCATCCTCCTGGCTGGTTGATCCGTCTGATGCAATTGTACGGGCAGTCACGTCGTGTACGCAATCTGCCTGCTACGCATCATATCAGCGATTGAGTGGGCGCAGATTGCGCCAGGCGCGCTCAAAGTCCCTGTGTGATATCTCGAACTGCCCCATATAACGCTCATGCTCATGCAGTGGCTCTGATAGGCTGCCGTACTCATCTTCGCCGTGCTCCTGATCGTAGAACAGCACGCGCCCCGATTTGTACACCTCGATCTGGCGCAGCACCTCCCCTTCCTCATCAACCTCGTACATCAGGGTCAGGCTGCCCCAGTTTGCGTAGCTGTCCTCCATGTCAATGCTGTAGTAGCGCATTGTCTGCCTCCTGTACCCGGTATGTTCAACCTGCCCGATCGGCTCGCTGTGCAACCACCATCAACTCGATCTCGTCCAGCAGGGGCACCTGCCGGTTCCACGCCCCGGCGGTGCCGCCCCACACCTGGCGCACCGTCAGTCCGGCCACCTGGCACAGCAGGCGCAGCTCGGTGGGCACATAGCCACGCTCGCGCACCGGCACAGAGCGCGGCCCTTCCGGCGTGTCCCAGCTCATCGTGCTATGTTCGGTGGATGACAGCGGGTCGAAGCGGCCCTGGGCCACGTCTTCATCGCTGTACTGGCGGATGAACCGCATCGCGTTCAGCGCCGTCAGAATCAGCCCTCCGCCGGGCTTGAGGGCGTCGTGGATATTACGCAGGATGGCGAGGTCATGCTCCAGCGGGTCATCATCACCACCCAGCAGGCTGAAGGCCCCTTCGCACAGGCAGATGGCCGCATCGAACGGCTGTGCCGCCCGGAAACGGGTTGCATCCATCTTGATCCAGTCCACCGCCAACCTTTCAGCCTCGGCGGCCCTGCGGGCCTGGGCCAGCATCCCGGCGGAGATATCCACCCCGGTGACCCGATAACCGCGCCGCGCCAGTTCCAGCGAGTGGCGGCCCACCCCACAGCCAATGTCGAGGATGCTCATACCGGGCTGCACCTTCAGCTCCTCGATGATGAAATCAACCTCGGCGGTGGTGTTCCCTGTGAACGAGTTGGTTAAGTACTCAGGGGCGTGGCCGTCAAAAAACTGTTCCCACTCGTGCTTATCCGGCATGGCAGGCTCCTTAGCTGTTTATTTTGCGCTTATCATACCACGAGAGGCGAGCAGTGCGTGAAGATTGTATGGGAGTAGCCGCTCCGGGATCAACACCTGCGCACTTGGCACGATCGCACGCACGGCGGCAGCGAACCGACCCAGATCGATGCGCCGCAGAGGGAAGGCCGGGAACCGCCCCGGCCTGAGCGGCGCGTCAAGCGGCCTGAACATATCATCCCAGTGGTTGGGCAGCACCAGCCGGGGGGCGGCAGGTTCCAGCACCCACGCAAGCTGGTCGCGTGATGCATCACCCCCCACGATGACCACCTCGCACTCGGGGGCTGGCTCCTCGGTGATGCCGCTGAGGATCAGCAGGCGCACGCCGCCCGCCGTGATATACAGCGAGTGCTGCTCGTCCATACGCAGGTCACGGGCGCGCAGCGGTGGGCGCAGGCCCGGGCGCAGCGGCCCCTGATAAGGGATGCGCCCCAGGATGCGGCGGTGCTGCGAGGCGTGGATGGCGATCTGCATCCCTTCGCACTCGAGGTGGTCGCCGGGCTGTGTGACATGAAGCTGCTCATCCGGCAGGCCCATCAGCCGCAGCAGGGCACAGCTCTGTGCCGAGGCAAGCACCACTGCCCCGCTGTCCTGCGCTATGACCGGCACATCGCTCAGGTGATCGTAATGACCGTGCGTCACGATGATCGTCCCGGCAGGCGGGGTATGCTGCGCGATTCGCTCGCGATCGGGGGTCAGGTGGCCCACAGCCACCTGCCACAGCGAGGCGCGTGTCAGGTAGGGGTCGATCAACAGGCTGCCTGCACCAGCCTGGAGATGCCAACCCGCCACGCCGAGATAGGTCAGGGTGCAGGGATAAGGGTGAGTCACAGCGTTTCTTCCTCTGCGCTGAGGGTGGTGATGGCACCCCGGCGCGGCAGCCCGATCAACAGCGCCACCGGGCCCATCAGCAGACACCACATCGCTGCGGGCAGGCCAAACGACTGGGCGATCAGCCCCAGCCCGGCGGGGATCAGCCCGCCCGCCAGCCCGGTGATATTCGATACGGTCAGGGCTGCGGTGCCGCTCTGGCCGGGCATGGCGCTGTAAAGCTGCCCCTGAAGGATGGCGTACCAGCCGGAGTTGAACAGCCCCAGCAGCCCCAGGATGATCAGGCGTACCCAGAGGTGATCGACCAACAGAAAGGCCGGATACAGGATCAGCTCGATCATGGCGCTGACGCGCAGGTAGCTCAGCCCGCGCACCCGCTCCAGCAGAGGGATCAGCAGCAGATCGCCCAGCAGCCCCACCCCGGTCCACACGGTCACGGCAAGGGCCGCCGTCTGGGCTGTGAGGCCGCCCACATCCACCAGATACAGCGCCAGCAGGCTGTACAGCACATCCAGCATCAGATCAGAGAACTCGAGCAGCACCAGCCAGCGCAGTACCGATCCGCGCCGCAGCGCCTTCAGTGCATCGGCCAGGCCGCTCTTGAATCCCCACCAGTCACTGCGCTGATCTGCTCTACTCAGGAGCTGCTCAGGTTGTCCACCCGGCAGCGGCAGCCGCCACATCAGTGCCACCAGCATCAGACCCAGCGCAGCCAGCCCGGTGAACAGCCAGCGCCAGCCCGGCCCCAGCACGGTGATGACGCTCAGTGCCAGAGGGCCGATCACCACACCCAGCGACCCGGTGAACGTCCAGCGGGCCATGTTCTGCTCGTGGCGATCCGGCTCATGATCCATCAGGCTGGCCTGTGACAGCCCGACGAACCCACCGGATGCGGGAGAGATGATCACCAGTGCGACCATCAGCATCCAGAAGCCGGTGCTGGCCGCTACCAGCGCCAGCCCCAGCATATAGCAGACGCCGCCGGCCAGCATGATGATCCGCCGTTTGCCCGCATCGGCCAGGATGCCCAGGACCGGCTCGATGATGCCGCCCAGCACCTTCGGGATGCTGATCAGCAGGCCGATCTGCACATAGGTCAGCCCCAGGTCACTGCGGATCAGCGGCCAGGCGGCCTCGCTGGTGCTGTAGATCAGCTCGTCCAGCAGCTCAGCCAGCAGCAGGGCCGCGATCAGCAAGCCGGGGCGCAGTAGATCATTGCGAACGTGGCGCGCCATCACCGGCCTGCAGGAAATCGAGCAAGACCCGTTCGAACTGAACCGGGACTTCCATCATCGGGCAGTGGCAGCACAGCTCGAAGATGTGTAAGCGTGCCCCCGGGATGCTGCGCGCCGCCGCGGCTGCCTGCCAGACCGGCAGCACCCCGTCCTCACGCCCCCACACCACCAGGATCGGCATGCTGAGCATGGCCAGACGGCGCACAAAGGTCCGTCGGCAGCGGGGCGGCAGGTAGTCGTACAGCAGAAAGTCCATCCCGGCGCGGTAGACCGTCAGCCCGCGCCCATCGTTGGCTCGAATCATGCGCTCCAATGGCTCGCGAGCAGGTCCCCAGGGGTCCAGCACCAGCCGCCGCCGCACAAAGCGCAGGTAGTGTGGATCAGCACGGTGTGTCGCCACTGCTGCCAGCAGGTGTGGAACCCTGACCAGCGTGCGCAGTGGCATCAACCAGTCGATCCGGCTGCTGGCCAGTGCCGGGGCGGCTAATACCAGCCGGTCAACGCGATGGGGGAAAGCCAGCGCGAAGGCCAGGCTGATCGCGCCACCCATCGAATTGCCCACCAGCACAGTGCGCTCCACCCCCAGGGCATCGAGCAGCGCTGCCAGCCACTCCGTGTACAGGTCAAGCGTCTGCCGTCTTTCCGTGCGTGCGCTCTGCCCATGCCCCGGCAGATCAGGCGCAATCACCCGGAAGCGATTCTTGAGGCTCTCGAAAGGGTAGTACCAGCAGTCAGCGGTAGCTGACATGCCATGCAGCAGCACCAGTGGGGGGCCGCTACCTGCGTCGAAGTACCTCGTCTCAATCCCATGAATTCCGATGCGTATCGGGTGTTCCATAAGTCATGCTCATGAGAGTATAGCGCACCGCTGACAGCGCGCAGGTATGTGGGATGCTGTTTATTATATGTATGCCAGGCTTGCCCGTCGACACACGGATTTTGCCCCCCCTCTACCCGGTGGGTATACTCCTTAAGGCCACTGCGCAGCGGTGGGATTTTTTGCGTAAGCTGAGGACATACATGGCTGCCTTATTAGATCAAATTCGCATCATCATCGAGCAGATCATCCTGACGATCGGCTACCCCGGCCTGGCTTTGGTGATCTTTATCGAGAACGTCTTCACCCCCATCCCCTCCGAGGTCGTGTTGCCTTTTGCCGGCTTTCTGGTGTCAAGCGGTAAGTTCACCCTGCCGGGGGTGTTGTTCTGGGCCACGCTGGGGGCGGTGCTCGGTGCCATAGCTCTGTATTACATTGGCCTGTGGGCCGATGAGCCAGTAGTGCGCGGCTTCACGCGGCGCTATGGCCGCTACATCGCCCTGACCGAGAAGGACCTGGACCGCGCGATGGACTGGTTTGATCGTTATGGACAGGCCGTGATCTTTTTCGGGCGGCTGATCCCGCTGGTGCGCAGCCTGATCTCGCTCCCCGCCGGGATGAACCGAATGCCGCTGCCACGCTTCCTGCTGTTCACCACACTCGGAGCACTGCTGTGGAACGTTGTGCTGTCCGGCGCCGGGTATTTGCTCGGTGAGAACTGGGAGAGCATCCTGGATATCGTAGACAAGTATGAGAAAGTGTGGCTGGCGCTGCTTGGTGTGGGGTTTGTGGCTTTTGTGGTGCATCGCGTGCTGGAGTGGCGCAAACGCAGGGCGGTCTCACCAGGTAACATGACGCCGGTTGACTGAGCCAGCCCCCCTCGACGTAAAAAAGATCAGGGCGCCTGCGGCGCTCTTTTCTTGTGCCGGAGATGTTTGTCCTGCCCGACTTTTCCGTCTACAATCGGGCGTAGGGGGTTCCGCTGCCCGCCTCCACTGCTTAATGGGATAGCATATGCATCATCTATGGACACCCTGGCGCATGGCATACCTCAAACAGAACAGCCCTTCTGAAAGTGGTGAGGCCGCCGGATGTATTTTTTGCCGGAAGGCCGCCGCACAGGATGACACTGCTGAGCATGTACTGTACCGCGCGGAGCACTGTTACGTCACGCTCAATCTGTATCCATACAATAACGGCCACCTGCTGGTGGCTCCCTACCAGCATATCGACCGGCTGGAGGCGCTCAGCCCGGAAGCCGCCGCCGAGATGATGGCGGTCACGCAGCAGGCCCTTATCGTGCTGCGGCAGGCCTATCGCCCCGATGGGTTTAACATCGGCATCAACCAGGGGGCAGCCGCCGGAGCGGGCATTGCCGAGCACCTGCACCAGCACATTGTGCCCCGCTGGGCAGGGGATACGAACTTCCTCAGCACCGTTGCTCAGACTCGCACGATCCCGGAGTGGATCGATGAGACGTACCGGACCCTGAAAGTAATATGGGATGGGCTTGGCACATCCACTTAGCAGAAAGGGGACATGATGAGCTATCAGCATCCCAAAAGCCCGCAGGACGTGGTGATCCTGGGGGCGGCCCGCACGCCCATCGGCAAGATCATGGGCAGCCTCTCTGCAGTTACGGCTGTTGATCTGGGGGCTACTGCTGCGCGAGAGGCCATTGCCAGGGCCGGGATCGACCCCGGTGAAATAAGTGAAGTGTATTTTGGCCAGGTGGTGCAGGCGGGGGCGGGACAGGCGCCCGCCCGCCAGGCCGCCATCAAAAGCGGTGTGCCGCCCACGGTGGGCGCTGTGACGGTCAACAAGGTGTGCGGCTCCGGGCTGAAGGCGGTTATGTTTGCAGCCAGCGCCATCCGGGCCGGTGAAGGCGATCTGTACCTTGCTGGCGGCATGGAGAGCATGAGCCAGGTCCCGTTTCTGATTAAGGATATGCGGACGGGGCACAAGTTCGGGCATGTGGAGATGCTCGATGGGACGATCCATGACGGCCTGTGGTGTACGTTTGAGAACTGGATGATGGGCAGCGGGGCCGAGTTCATCGCCGATCAGTTTCAGATCACCCGCGAGGAGATGGATGCCTTTGCGTTGGAGAGCCATCGCAAGGCGGTAGCCGCCATCGATGAGGGGCGCTTTAATGCAGAGATCGTTCCGGTCGAGATCGCCGGGCGTAAGGGGGCCACCATTGTAGATACCGATGAAGGCCCGCGGCGCGACACTTCACTGGAGGCCCTGGCCCGGCTGCCTGCCGCATTCGAGGGTGGTAACCGGGTTACTGCCGGGAATGCACCGGGCCTCAATGATGGGGCAGCGGCGGTGGTGGTCGCCAGCCGCGCAAAAGTGGAGGCGCTGGGGATCAGGCCGCTGGCCCGCGTGGTGGCTTATGGATATGCTGCGGTGGAGCCGAAATGGCTGTTCAGCGCCCCGGCTAAGGCGATGCCGCTCGTGCTGGCCAAAGCGGGGTGGTCCCTGGATGATGTGGACCTGATCGAGCTGAACGAGGCCTTTGCTGCCCAGGTGTTAGCCAACGGCCGTGAGATGGTTCAGCAGGGCCACCCCTGGGACTGGTCGAAGGTGAATGTCAACGGTGGAGCGATTGCCCTGGGCCATCCGATTGGGGCCAGCGGAGCGCGTGTGCTGGTTACCCTGTTGTATGCGCTTCAGGCGCGCGGCCTGACGCGCGGCCTGGCGAGCCTGTGTCTGGGCGGCGGCGAGGCAGTGGCAATGGCCGTTGAACTGGAGAGCTGATCCGTCCGGTCCTCTGCCCACATCAGTGGAGCGACCAAAAAGCCCCTGTTGATGGCAGGGGCTTTTTGCGTGCGGTGATGCTCAAAATTTAGGCGATTTCTACGACCGCGCCAGCGGCTTCCAGCTTGGACTTCGCATCGGCAGCCGCTTCCTTCGTCACACCCTCCATTACGGTGCTGGGGGCGCTCTCGACCAGGTCCTTGGCCTCTTTCAGGCCGAGATCGGTGAGCTGGCGGACGGCCTTGATCACCTCGATCTTCTTGGGGCCGATGTCTTTGAGGATGACGTTGAACTCGGTCTTTTCCTCTTCCTCGGCGGCGGGGGCAGCGGCGCCAGCCATTGGCATAGCAGCCATTGCCATCGGGGCGGCCGCCGTCACGCCCCACTTCTCCTCCAGCATGGTCTTGAGCTGGGCCGCCTCAAGCAGGGTCAGCGCGCTCAATTCCTCAACAAGCTTGTCAAGATCAGCCATGATTCTAGCTTTCTCCTCGCCACTTCTATTTCTTCTATATCACGATAGTTGGTTTCCCAACAGGGTTACGGGCACAGCGCGGGCTTACGCCGCCTCGCTGCCGCCCCGATCCTCCACGTATGCGTTCAGCACGTTGACCACCTGGGCCACGCCTGCCTGCACAACTCCCACCAGGCTTGAAGCCGGTGCATCCAACAGGCCAATGAGCTGTGCGCGCAGTACATCGAGCGGCGGCAGGTCGGCGATTGCCTTGACCTGCTCGGCGGTTATGATCCGGCCGTCAGCGATGCCGCCGCGGATCGAGAACAGCTCGACATCCTTGGCGTATTCGCTCAGCGCCTTGGCCACGCCGGGGATGTCCTGAAGGCAGAAGCCAATGGCAATCGGCTTGCCCGCCAGCTCGTCCGGGACAGGGTAGCCTGCTTCCTCCAGCGCGCGCTTGAACAGCGTCATCTTGGCGACGTGGTAGGCCCCGTTGGCTTCACGCACCTTGCGGCGCACCGCGGAGAGGTCGCGGTTTGAGAGGCCGCGGTACTCGGTAAAGATCACACCCCTGCTTTGCTCAAGCAGTTCCCGGTACTTGGCGACCAGCTCTTCTTTACGTTCCTTTGTTAGAGCCAATGAGCCACCTTCCTTATATCACCGCACTTGGGTTGCGTTGATGCACAGAATAAGAAGCGGTCTTCACCGTGAGCGAAGACCGCCTGACACACATCCCTGCATCGCGCGTTGGGCGCGATCGGTTGCATCTTTTGGGGTCCTCGCCTCGGTTGGAAATTAAGCCCCCTGGAGGAGCACCAACTGTCTGTGGCGAATGACACACTCTATTGGCAAACGCAGCGCAGATTATACCCGGCTGCTGCGCTCTGTGCCAGATTTACTTCACTTCCAGTGCCAGGGCTGCTGCGGGGTCCACCCGGATGCCGGGGCCCATGGTGGAGGTGACAACCAGCCGCCGCACATAGGTGCCTTTGACGGTGGCGGGCCGCTCGCGGCGGATGGTGTCCATCAGCGCCGAGAAGTTTGCCATGAGGGCATCCACATCGAAGCTGACCTTGCCAATCGGCACATGGATGTTACCGGTACGGTCATTGCGATACTCCACACGGCCGCCGCGGGCTTCCTCGATAGCACGCGCCAGATCCTCACCCGGCACTACGGTGCCCGACTTGGGGTTGGGCATCAGCCCGCGCGGACCAAGCTGGCGGCCCAGGCGGCCTACCTTGGACATCATCTGCGGCACGGCGATGGCCACATCGAAATCGAAGAAGCTCTCACGCTGGATACGCTCGATCAGGTCGTCACCGCCCACGATGTCGGCACCGGCTTCCTCGGCTATGCGGGCTTCCTCGCCCTCGGCAAACACCGCGATGCGCACCGTCTTGCCGAGGCCTGCCGGGAGCAGAATGACACCGCGGAGCTGCTGATCGGCCTTGCGCGGATCGATGCCCAGCCGCATGTGCACCTCAACGGTCTCATCGAACTTGGCAAAGGCCACCTTTTTCACCATCTCCAGAGCCTCACGAGGCTCATAGAGCTTATCGGTATCGAGGTTCTTCAGAGTATCGATGTATTTCTTCCCACGCTTTGGCATTTTGTTTGTTTCTCCTTGTGGTGTTAGCAGAGCGGCAGGGCCGCTCCTCCCACGTCACAGGCTAGTCGACAATGTCGACACCCATGCTGCGGGCGGTGCCTTCGATCTGCAGCATTGCAGCCTCGATGTCGTTTGCGTTGAGGTCCGGCATCTTCAGTTCAGCAATCTCGCGCACCTGGGCACGCGTCAGTTTGCCAATCTTGGATCGGTTCGGGACGCCTGAACCTTTATCTACCCCCAGTGCCTTGCGGATCAGGAATGCTGTGGGTGGAGTCTTGAGGACGAACTTGAAGGACTGATCTGAGTAGATCGAGATCTCGGCCGGGATGACATCCCCGATACGGTTGGCCGTCCTGGCGTTGTATTCTTTGCAGAACTGCATCAGGTTGATGCCGTATTGAGCCAGTGCCGGGCCGATAGGGGGAGCCGGACTGGCCTTGCCAGCTTCCAGCTCCAGTTTGACGATTGCAACAAGTTTCTTGGCCATGACGTGACTTCTCCACTGTATTATTCAAGGCAAGGGCGCGTCTCCGTCACTAACGACGCGCCGGCTGCCACTCACCGCGTAATATAGTAATTGGTCATCTGATGCCGGGAGGTTATCCGGCCAAAGGCATCAGATGCGCTCCACCTGCAGGAAATCCAGCTCGACCGGGGTCTCGCGCCCGAAGAACGAGACCAACACACGCACCTTGGCGCGCTCTTCGTCGATGGCATCCACAATCCCCACGATGTCATTGAAGGGGCCGTCGATAATGCGCACCTTCTCGCCGGGCTTATAGGGCACCCGGATCACCGGGGCCTCGGCCTCCATGCGGCGCATGATCTGCGCTACCTCGTCCTCGCGGAGGGGGGTTGGCTCGGTGCCCATGCCCACAAAGCCGGTGACGCCGGGCGTATTACGCACCACGTACCATGAGTCTTCGTCCATGATCATGTTCACCAGGATGTATCCCGGAAACACCCGACGTTCGACCGTACGGCGCTTGCCATCCCGGATCTCCACCTCTTCCTCGGTGGGGACGATCACCTCAAAGATACGATCCTGCATGCCCATCGTCTCGATGCGCTGCTCGATGGCATGCCGCACCTTGTTCTCGTACCCCGAATAGCAGTGCACGACGTACCAGTGACGCCCATCATCAGGCTCACCGGCCCCGGAATCGTCTGCCCGCTGAGGGGCCACATCCTCATCTGGCATGCGTACTACCTCTTCCACTCACTACACCCATTCAAGCTGTCCTGCCGGAAGCCCCGGCAGAAGCGCATCCATATCTATTATACCAGCAAGGCCATCAGTTCCTGGAAGAGGAGATCGAGTAAACCAAGCACAAGAGCCGATGCCACGGTGACGCCCAGCACAATTAGTGACAGGCGCGTGGTCTCCTCCCGGTCGGGCCAGGTGACCTTGCGCAGCTCCTCCCCTGTGTCCTGGAAGTACCGCACGATTGCATTGGTGCTCTTGGCACCCTTATGCTCCGGTTGCTGGTGGCGGGCGGAAGGCTTGCCTTTGCCGCGCTGGCGCTCAGCGGCCTGCTTGCGTACCCCTTCTTTTTCCCTGATTTCTTCTTTGTCTGCCACGCTTGTATACCCCATCCGGTTTTACAAAGGTTTCTACAGTTCAAGACACCGTCGCTTGACGGTGTCTTGAGCGTCACTCTATAGGCAGGCGAGGCAGGACTCGAACCCGCAACCTACGGTTTTGGAGACCGTTGCTCTGCCAAATTGAGCTACTCGCCTACGCAGCCGCGCGACTCGCTGATATTATAGCACATCATGGGGATTCAACCTAACTGTCTCCCCTGGCGCGAGCCGCAGAGCGCTACTTCGTCTCGCGGTACAGGACATGCCGCCGCAGGTAAGGATCATACTTCTTGAGCTCCAGACGCTGCGGATCGTTGCGGCGGCTCTTCTCAGTGTAGTAAATATGCCCGCTCTCCGTGCTCTGCAGCTTGATCAGGATGCGGATGCCCTTTTTCTTTGATGCCATGCTGCACACTCCTGGCTGGAGGCCGGACAGGAGCTGCGCCCCTGCCCGACCTGTTCCGGCCTGATGATCTTAGTCCAGGATCTCGGTGATGACGCCCGCGCCGACGGTGAGGCCGCCCTCGCGGATGGCGAACTTGGAGCCCTTCTCCAGGGCGACGGGGACGATCAGCTCAACGGTCAGGTTGACGTTGTCCCCCGGCATGACCATCTCGACGCCCTCCGGGAGGGTGATCTCGCCGGTCACGTCCATGGTGCGGATGTAGAACTGGGGCTTATACCCGCTGAAGAAGGCCTTGTGGCGGCCCCCCTCCTCCTTACGCAGCACATACACCTCGCTCAGGAAGCGGCGGTGCGGCGTGATGCTGCCCGGCTTGGCCAGCACCATCCCGCGCTCCACCTCATCGCGGTCAATGCCGCGCAGCAGGATGCCGGCGTTGTCCCCCGCCTGCACCTGGGTCAGCTCCTTGTGGAACATCTCCGTGCCGGTGATCACCGTCTTGCGCGGCTGGTCGCGCAGGCCCACGATCTCGACCTCGTCGCCCTTCTTGGCCACCCCGCGCTCCACACGCCCGGTCACCACCGTCCCGCGCCCCTTGATGCTGAACACGTCCTCGATCGCCATCATGAACGGCTTGTCGATGTCGCGCACCGGCGTCGGAATGTACTCATCCACCACCCGCATCAGCTCCCAGATCGGCGCGTACTCCGGCGCGTTCGGGTCCGTGCTCGTGCTCTCCAGCGCTGCCAGCGCTGACCCCCGCACAATCGGCGTCTCGTCCCCCGGGAACCCGTAGCTGCTCAGCAGCTCGCGCAGCTCCAGCTCCACCAGCTCCAGCAGCTCCTCGTCCTGCATCATGTCCACTTTGTTCAGAAACACCACCATCGCCGGCACTTCCACCTGCCGTGCCAGCAGCACGTGCTCCCGCGTCTGCGGCATCGGCCCATCCGGCGCCGCCACCACCAGAATCGCCCCATCCATCTGCGCCGCCCCCGTGATCATGTTCTTGATGTAGTCACGGTGCCCCGGGCAGTCCACGTGTGCATAGTGCCGCGCGTCTGTCTCGTACTCCACGTGCGCGATCGCGATCGTGATCCCGCGCTCCTTCTCCTCCGGCGCATTGTCGATCGAGTCAAACGCCCGGAAGCTCGCCTTCCCCTTCATCGCCAGCACCTTCGTGATGGCCGCTGTCAGCGTCGTCTTGCCGTGGTCAATGTGGCCGATCGTCCCCACATTCACGTGCGGCTTCGTCCTCTCGAATACTTCCTTTGCCATG
>FWPV01000557.1_pt1 | contig 116332 bp, 81 predicted proteins | sample 2228371 | NCBI WGS metagenome assembly FWPV01 (sample SAMEA103939776, study PRJEB20133) | metagenome | reverse complement strand
ATGTGGTATAAATATAACCGTTAACAAATTTAACATCAGGACGCAGTTGATCTTTCGCGCCCGTATCGTTGTTCACCCGGTAGTTTGAGCCGATTTTCTGTCCCTGGTTATCGAAAAGCTGGGCATAGATGTCGGGATCTCCGTTGCGATCATCCTGCCACACCACCACAAAATTGCCGCTGCCGTCCACAGCAATGGCGGGATATTCTTGCAAACTGCTGCCGCTGTCATCATTGACCCGAAAATTAGACCCTTGAGCCACTCCGCTGCTGTTGTAGCGCTGGGCATAGATGTCAGCATCCCCATTCCGATAATCATGCCACACCACCACAAAATTACCGCTGCCGTCGGCGGCGATGGCAGGTTCACAGTCCCACCCAATGAGAGCACTGGCATCACTCACCCGAAAATTCATACCCTGCTTTATGTCACTGCTGTTATAGCGCTGGGCATAAATGTCATAATTACCATTCCGATCATCCCGCCACACTACCACAAAGTTGCCGCTGCCGTCAACAGCAACTGCTGCAAAATAATAATGCAAACCGCGGCCGCCGTCAACATTAACCTGAAAATTCGACCCCTGTTTGGCACCGCTGCTATTGTAGCGCTGGGCATAGATATCCCATTTCCAATTTCGAAAATCTTCCCACACCACCACAAAATTGCCGTTGCCGTCGGCGGCAATGGCTGGAAACAATTGTAGACTGTTGCCGCTGTCATCATTCACCCGAAAATTGGTCCCTTGCTTCACGCCGGTTCTATTGTACCGCTGGGCATAGATATCAGTATTCCCATTCCGATAATCCTGCCACACCACCACAAAATTGCCGCTGCTGTCGGCGGCAATTGCGGGAGACCGTTGCCAACTGCTGCCGCTGTCATCATCATTGACCCTAAAATTAGTCCCTTGTTTCGTGCCGCTGCTGGTGTAGCGCTGGGCATAGATGTCACCATCGCTATTCCGATAATCCACCCACACCACCACAAAGTTGCCGCTGCCGTCCACGGCAATGGCAGGAGAATATTGACTACTACTGCCGCTGTCATCATTGACCCGAAAATTCGCCCCCTGTTTGGCCCCGCTGCTTTTATAGCGCTGAGCATAGATGTCAGCATCCCCATTCCGATAATCCTCCCACACCACCACAAAATTGCCGCTGCCGTCAACGGCGATGGCGGGATACTCTTGCCAACTGCTGCCGCTGTCATCATTGACCCGAAAATTCGCCCCCTGTTTGGCACCGCTGCTGTTGTAGCGCTGGGCATAGATGTCATCTATCCCATTCAGATTATCCTGCCACACCACCACAAAATTGCCGCTGCCGTCCATGGCGATGGCTGGAGAAAATTGACCATTACTGCCGATGTCATCATTCACCCGAAAATTCGTCCCTTGCTTGGCGCCGCTGCTATTGTAGCGCTGGGCATAGATATCATAATTCCAATTTCGAAAATCTTCCCACACCACCACAAAATTGCCGCTACCGTCGGCGGCAATGGCTGGAGATGGAGAATAACTGCAGCTGACATCATTCACCCGAAAATTCGTCCCCTGCTTGGCGCCGCTGCTATTGTACCGCTGGGCATAGATATCCCAGCTCCCATTCCGATCATCCAGCCACACCACTACAAAATTGCCCTTGCCATCAACGGCTATGGCAGGCTGCTCCTGTTCACTGCTGCCGCTGTCATCATTCACCCGAAAATTCGTCCCCTGCTTGGCGCCGCTGCTAATGTAGCGCTGGGCATAGATATCCCAGTTATCCCAGCCATTCCGCTCATCCTGCCACACCACCACAAAGTTACCGCTGCCGTCGGCAGCTATGGCAGGATACCATTGCCTACTGCTGTCGCTGTCATCATTCACCCGAAAATTCGTCCCCTGCTTGACGCCGCTGCTGGTGTAGCGCTGGGCATAGATGTCAGCATCCCCATTCCGATTATCCACCCACACCACCACTAAATTGCCGCTGCCGTCCACGGCGATGGCTGGAGAAGATTGCCAACTACTGCCTCTGTCATCATTCACCCGAAAATTCGTCCCCTGCTTGGCGCCGCTGCTATTGAACCGCTGGGCATAGATGTCAGCATTCCCATTCCGATCATCCTGCCACACCACCACAAAATTGCCGCGGCCGTCTACGGCGATGGCGGGTTCGTTTTGATAGCATCCACCCACATTCTCATTCACCTGAAAATCTTCCAGTACCTGGGCAATGACCGCCTGTTGCGCTGCCGTCAGAGTCTGGTTGTTGGCTGTAGTCAAAGGCAATGAGGAGCGCTGTTCGGTTCGCCGGTCACGGTGGTCACGTCCGTATCGTTCCGTTAAAAGCTGCAACTGCCGGCGCAGCAGCTCCTCCGGCGCATCCTGGCGCAGCAGACGGGAGAGCTCCCTCACCGCCATTGGCGAGCGCATATCCATATTTAATTCTGATAGCAGCCGCTGAACCTGTCGTTCGGCATCCGGGCTATCCTGCTGAACTTGCTTAATCAGAGCCAGTAGAAGGTCAATTTTTTCATTCGGCATCGCTTCCTGGGCAAAAGCCAGGGCGGGAAGGAATAGAGCGATAAGCACAAAAATCAGTTTTGGTTTCATGGCGTTTTCCTCCGATTATGGGATTCAAAACAATGGCACATTACGGTCGTCCCGGCGGAGCGGGGAATCCCGTACTGCCAGCCGGCGCCTTCTCCTGCTCTTTCTACAACAGAATATAAGCGGCTGCTCCGCCCCCTACCAGCACAGCGCTGCCGCCCACCCAGAGCCAGGGACTGCGCTTTTTCTTCAATTCGGCAGAGATTTCGGTGTTAACAGTCACTTGATACACCCCCTGCCAGTCAGGCTATTTTGGTTGTCGCACGGTGACGCTGAGCGCTGTTCCCGCTGTTACCTGATAGTGAAAGGGCGTCTCACCCACGATTTCATTATCAATCAACACCTGCGCCCCCGGCGGCGTGGAGGTGATGCTCACGGTGCAGAGTTTGACCAGCGAGTAGCTCCGCTGGTCACTTTGCCGACCTCTATGGCAACCGTTTCTTCCACGGACACATAGCCTTGGGCAACAATTTTTAGCAGATGCTCACCCGCTGCGATAATGCCCTGGCGCAGCGGGGAAAATCCCAGGCTCTCATTATCCAGAAACACCTCGGCTTGTGCCGGCGTGGTGGTCACGGCCAGACTACCACCAGAGAAGCTCAGCCGCGCTGTAATCGTCGTATCGCGGGTAGCGATCTCCTGAGCGGTCCAATTCAGGTAATTGTCCATCTTGATTTTGATATCCAATCGGGTCCCAGCGATATATTGCTGGCGGTACGGCGTTTTCTCTACCTGGAGGCCATTGAGGAATAGCTCCGCAGCAGCAGGGATGGAAGCAATTTGGATGGTGACAAGCTTTTTCAGTTTCGGAGTGTATTCGTTTGATTTTCCTTTTTCAATTCAGACCCGGTCTTCCACCGGGGCATAGCCATTGGCAATAAGTCGGATGCGGTATTCGCTGGGTAACAGGTTATCGATCGTCAACGGGGATTGCCCGAGCTGGTTATCGTTCAAAAAGATGTCCGCTGGCACTGGATCGGTAGCCACGCTCAAACTGCAGACGTTCAGCATTTTCGCGGCCTCAGTCTCGACAAATGACGCCAATTGTTCCGCGATCGGCCCCATCAAATCCAGCAGCCCCTCGATTTCGCCCCGAAAATCTTGGGACAGTGATTTTATAATCCGGGAGCTTTCTACATCAATTAGAAGGATATCCACGGTGTACCGCCGGCCAATCTTGCCCACGGAACCGCCCACCATCAGCTCCACGCTGAGCATTTTGCCAGCCTCGACCATACATTCTAGGTGCAGCCAGTTTGCTGCAAGCCGACCTCGCGCAGAATCTCTTCCATTTTGCCGCGTTCGAGCACGTTCAGTTTGTGGGTGCGCACGATCATCGAACGCAAGCGGTTCGTCAATGTCCCGGCTTCGGTGGGAGAAATTGCCCCGCGAGAATCCAGCTCGAGCATAGCAAAGGATTTGAGCTGTGAGGTCTTGCTGTAAACCAGGCTGGTCAGGCTGAGCAGGACAAGGAAACATACGATATGCGGACGGTACTATATCATCGGTCGAGACCTCCATTATTTTGTGAGAATAGCCAATCATAACATTTTTGTTAGGAGTATATTAATACGATTATATATCCGCAAAATTATAAAAATTTTTTCAAAGAAAATCAAGTGATTTTTTTCGAGCTTTTAAAGAATTTTGGACCTTTGAATTGACCAAAAAATATCCGAAAATTTGCCCATCCTTAAAAGCAGATCTCCCGCCAGTTTTGTTGATAACTATCAGGGGGAACTGAAGAGTTTGGCTTTGCGAAAGGTCCAAATATTCGGCAGGGTTCGAACAATCAGTTGGGACAAGTATTAAGCTCCGCAGATCTTATTGGCCTGAGCAGCTTATCGTGATCCACCAAAATTTAAGCTTATGAACTTATGATTTGTGCGTGATGCTCCTTTATTTGTGAATCCACCCTTGACGAAGATTCAATGTTTAGAACCCACGACCAGCCAAAAAATCCCGTCAGGGATTAAATGTTCATAGCCAGCGCCCCCCGAAAACCATTCCCGTCCCGTTAGGGACGGAATGTCGAAATCCAAGCTCACAAAACATCCCCGCCTTTTACATCCTGTCCCGCTGGGACAGATATTTTTGGGGCGGGTGATAGCTATAAACATGTTGTTGCTTACGGAACTGCCCTAAATCCGCCAATTTCTGTTGCTCATTCTTTTAATGAGCTAATAAGGTTGGTGCTTTCGTGGGTCAAGCTTGTTACCAAGGTTAATAAAGTTTTACTAGCCAGGTAATTTGAATAAACTTGGCAGACTTTATCAACCTTGGTAACTCATCATGATCCATCAAGATTCAACCTTATTAGCTTATTTTTCTTTTGATCATTATTCCTAAGAGGAGAATACCCCTGCGAAGGTTTAAAATCTTCGCAAGAGTTAAGCCCACATGCCATCACTTCATCAAAACCAACTTCCGATTGAAAACCACCTCCCCGGCGCTGAAACGGCAGATGTAAATCCCGCTGGAGACCCTTTGCTGCGCCTCATCGGTGGCGTCCCAAACCACCGAATGAACCCCGGCGCTGCACACCTGATCCACCAGCCGTTTGACTTCTCTTCCGTTCACATCGAAAATCTGCACCTGGACGTGGGCTTCTTGGGGCAGAGCGTAGCTGATGGTGGTGGTTGGGTTGAAGGGATTGGGGTAGTTTTGATAGAGCTGATATTCGGATGGGACTGGCGAATTGACAAAATCTACCTGGGTGCTCTGGAATTCATCTACCCTGGCAAAAATATGCCGTCCCTGGCGATAATCAACCCAGCTATAAAAAATGCGATTATTGACAAAGCATACATCGGGTGAGAATTTAGAAAAATTGCCTATATCATTTGTCACTCGATAATTCGATCCTATTGGCTGACCAGAATTACCGAACAATTGACCGTAGATTTCTGGGCGATCCCTTTCGTCTTGCCAGACAATGATAAAATAGCCATTGGCATCGACACTGACCCTTGGATTATATTGCTCGCCACTTCCACTATCATCATTCACTCTTTGATTGTCGTCAACCTTATTGCCAGTTGCATCATAATACTGGTAGTAAACATCTGGATCCCCATTTCGATAATCTTGCCACACGACGATATAGTTTCCCTCGTTATCTATTCCGACCGCAGGCTTGATCTGATCTGATTCATCCAGATTATCATTCGCCTTTATTCTGTCGGTTATTGGTTTAAGACTACTATCAAATACACGAAAATAGATATTCTTATTGCTATCGCCCACTTGCTCAACATCCTCCCACGCAACAATAAAATCACCTTTTCCATTCATGGCAACATCTGTATTTGTTGCATCGATAGCATAAGCAATTTTTGACCATTTAGATCTATGATCGCTTATGTTCTCAAAATATATCACAGCAATATAGCATTCTAAGCAACAGAAAGTATCCCAAAGAACGTATGAAATAAGGCATTGACTGTTATCATTTGCAGCCACTGCAGGAGATTCTATGAAAGAATATTCATTTTGATTTTTGGTTAGGCTTATGTTTTGTTTTAGATACTGATCACGAAAAATTCGATACCACAAAACATCCGCCCAGTTACAGTCGCTCCAATCGGTCCATGCCAGAACAAAATTTCGCCCATAGGCAAGTCCAAAACCAAAATCAAATCTTTGAGCGTTACTTCTTTTCCAGGTGCCCGAAAAAATGCCACCCCACCTGGTACCTTCGAGGTGAAACGACTGTCCCAATAAAGTGCGATTGTTTTCCCACACAACCGTAAATCGGCCATCCCTATCCGCTCGAATCAAAGGATCTGAGACGAAAAAGTAGTCGTATTGAAAATCCACTCTAAATACACTTCCAATTGGGATTTGAAAATTAGTGTAACGCTGACACCATACAGCGGCATCCCCTTCATACTCAGTTTGCCAGACAATGGACAATTGGCCGAAATATTCTCCCCCAAGGCAGATTTTCGGGCTGCTGACTGTTTTTCCAGCGCTTGTATTATTCGTTACCCTAAAACAATCTGACTGCTTGACAAGACTATCCGAATAACGCTGGACGAAGATATTGGTGACCCCATTGTTGTTATTTTGCCACGCCACTACAAAAGTTGCCTCTTCAGTTGAATACCATGCAACGTCTGAGCTGACAGTAGGTTGATAATTTTCTCCGTCAGAGGCTTCACTAATGCAAAAGTTATTACCATACTTCGTGCCATCAGAAAAATACAATTGACCATATATATCACTCTTACCATTGCGGTCATCTTCCCAGACAATCAGAAAATTACCTTTTGCATCTATAACTGATGGATTTTGTTGATTAGCATTATTTATGTCATCATTTATTTTGAAATTGTTGCCCAGCTTTGTCATATTTTGGTCATAGCGCTGTCCATAAATATCCCAGTCGCCATTTCGATTATCCTGCCAGACGATCAGAGTTCCTTCTCCATTCGCTGATACATCAGGGAACTTTTGATCTGAAATCGTTGCATCATCATTGACCAAAAAATTATCGCCTATTTTGCGACCATCGTAGCCAAGAGATTGAGCGCAAATATCCCAATGCCCTGAACTCGAATCCTGCCAGGCAATAACAATAAATCTACCACATCCGATGCTTGCAAAATCTTGAGGCGAGTTGTCATTTTTATTGTCATTAATTTGGAAATTTTTGCCTTCCGTTTCACCACGAAAGGTATAGAATTGACCAAAAATATCTTTATTGCCATTCCGCGCATCGGTCCATACTATGAGATAATCCCAAAAACTAACAATATCGGGATGGCTTACAAGACACAAATCTTCATTATCATTGACCAGTAAATTGGTTATCATTTCGCTTGAATATCCACTATCTTCGATTCCATATAAACTCGCCCGAATTTCCCCAATTCCGTTAGAGATGTTGTTCCAGACAATCATAAAAGTATAATAACTTGTTGCAATCGAAGGAGAATAACTTTTGTATGCAAGAGGATCTTCATCAACCACAAAATCCTCCAAAATAGGTGTGAGAATAGCCTGCGTTTGAACTGCATTTCGCTCATTGCCCTTCAGTGGTGCAAATCGAGTCACGGGCTGCATAAATGGTGCGTATTTGGTATCAGCCGAGCTTTGAAGCGAAACATTTTGACCATGCAATGGATTGATGAGCACGATCGCCATCAATATGAATAATAATTTTGTTTTCATCTCTGCTACCTCAGTAATAGGATATAGTGAAGATTGTTGCTTAGAATTTTAGCTTCGTATCCAAATTTGATTTTCTAATGAGGGATGATTTCAAAAATTGGATGGGCTGTAAAAATTGACCGTCATTAGCACTTGGGCGGATGACGGTCAATTTTCGGATCAATTAAGAAAATGACAAATGATTTCACTTCACCAAAATCAACTTCCGATTGAAAACCACCTCCCCGGCGCTGAAACGGCAGATGTAAATCCCGCTGGAGATCCTTTGCTGCGCCTCGTCAGTAGCGTCCCAGACTACCAAATGAACCCCGGCGTTGCATACCTGATCCACCAGCCGTTTCACCTCCCGGCCGTTCACATCAAAAATCTGCACCTGTACGTGGGCTGCTTGGGGTAGGGCATAGCTGATGATCGTGGTCGGGTTGAAAGGATTGGGGTAGTTGGGATAGAGTGCATATTCGCTGGGGAGCTCTCCTGAGATTTGTTCCACCCCGGTTCGCCCAACTACAAATTTCCATGCCGTTGATGCGGTCCCGTATGTTGTGCCATCCCAGGCTGTGACCCGCCAGTAGTAATCGCCCTCAACCAGAGGAAAAGGAACGGTAAAACTGCACAAACCCGTGCCAGCAGCAACCGGCGGCGTCGGGCTAAAGCCGGCGCTGTTGGTTTTGCTTTCAAACGGACTACCGAAAATCATGCTGGCAAAGCCAATGTCAGTGGCAATTTCAACTTTAAAGTGCAACGGATCATTCTCCGCATCGGCCGGCACATTCCAGACCAGCACTGGCTGGTTCGTACCTGGATTGCTGTTGTTAGTTGGTGTCAGCAACTGAGGTATGCCCGGCGCAGTGTTGAGAGAACCCGATTGGGTCACCGAAACCGTGCGACTGATCCCGCTGCCGCTGACCGTGACCGTGGCGCTGCGGGTATTGGCGGAAGTATTGGCGCTGGTCGCCGTGACCGTGACTGTGCCATTTCCAGAACCGTTGGTAGGAGTAACTGTAAGCCAAGCGGCATCTTTTGAAACGGACCAACTTACGTTAGAACTAATGCTAAAACTGCCCTGGCTATTGGCGGCCGAAGCTAAGGTAAGGCTGGCTGGCGCTACCTCCAGTGTTGCCGAAGCTCCGGGGGTAACGTAAGATGTGTTCTGCGGTGTGAGCGTAATGGGATTGCCTGACGGGTCATTGGCAGCGACCTCGGTCAGCGACAGCTCAATGGTGATGCCGCTGGTGACCGATGGCTTTTCTTTCAGCTTGATCCGTGCCACAATGCCAGTGCCATTGGCGGCTGGCTGGCCACTCTTTTTGCTGATACCGATACTCACCACCCCAGCGCTATTGTTGATGTCGGGAAAGAACACCGGGTCTGTCCCCAGAAAATCGCCCTTTTCCGCCGCCAATGCCTCCAATTTATCCGACGGAAAGTTGAATTTGAACGCCACGCCGAATAGGTTCTGGACGTCTTTGACCTGGATGTCGACATAGAATTCCTGGTTCAGAGAGTGATTTTGAACGACTGAAGTAATATATGATCCAGTTTGAACAGTTCCAGATTGTGTGACCGAAACCGTGCGACTGATCCCGCTGCCGCTGACCGTGACCGTGGCGCTACGAGGATTAGCGGAAGAATTGGCGCTGGTCGCTGTGACCGTGATGGTACGATTGCCCGAACCACTAACAGGAGAAACATCCAGCCAATCCGCATTATCCGTTACATTCCAGCTCACATTGGAGGTAATGCTGAAACTGCCCTGGCTATTGGCGACCGAGCCCAGGGTAAGGCTGGCTGGCGCTACCTCCAGTGTTGCCGAAGCGCCAGGGGTAACGTACGATGTGTTCTGCGCTGTGAGCGTAATGGGATTGCCTGACGGGTCATTGGCAGCGACTTCGGTCAACGACAGTGCAATGGTGATGCCGCTGGTGACCGATGGTTTTTCTTTGAGCTTGATCCGTGCCACGATGCCAGTGCCGTTGGCGGCTGGCTGCCCGCTCTTTTTGCTGACGCCCACGCTCACCACCCCAGCGCTGTTGTTGATGTCGGGAAAAAACACCGGGTCTGTCCCCAGAAAATCGCCCTTTTCCGCCGCCAGCGCCTCCAGCTTATCCGCCGGAAGGTTCAATTTGAACGCCACGCCGAATAGGTTCTGGACGTCTTTGACCTGGATGTCGACATAGAATTCCTGGTGCAAGGAATGATCTCTTACCAAAGGTTCAATAATAGCAGATTCAATATCTTCTTTTCGTCCGACCCATTGCATCGCAGCAGCTAAAAGTATCGACCAATTTTTATATACTTGTTCATCATAATAATACCAAGGAGATGACGCTCCTGCTGTATAATATACTCGCCCCTGTTGGTATTCATGATAGAACGCAAAAACCTGGTTGTTATTATATCTTGCAATCACATGGGAATCATTCGCCAAATTATAGACGGTTGCCCCACCATTCATATATGCATTGGGTTTAGCATCCAAAATAAGCGTACGTGGTGATAAGCCGGTATTAAACGGATCGGAAGCTGAAATAGAAGCAGTAACTTCATAACCAAAAACATTCCCGTATGAAGATGCGCCAAACCAATGAGCAATATTACTCATTCCAAAAATATATGGTTCTCCTCCCATTAAAATAACGCCGCCTCCATTTTGAACATAGTTCTCTACATAGTTTCTGGTAGTGGCATTGCAGGCATCATAACTGGCAATGTTCACAAATTTATATTGAGTCATTGTCGAAGGAATTTCCTTTTTAACAATTGGATTGAATCCTGCTTCAATCATTATCAGAAAATCATAAAGATAATATTCAGTTACTATAAGTGCCTCTGGGGAGTTTGGCTGAAGATTAATTTTTAATAGTGCAACATTATCAAAGTAAGAAATTGCAGATCCACTACCATCAAAATTATTCGTACTAATTCCGAAAGAGGTACAATAGCTTTTTGATTTTGGAACAATTCCTTGCGCTTTCATTATGCCGTCGATATAGACATCCATAGTGTTTGTATTGAAATTGATTGAAACTCTAACATTATACCAGGTGTTTAAAGCATAATTTCCGAGGAACTTGTCACTTTCACTTGTGCCTCGGGTGTAGATTGTTCCATCATTTCTAAACATGACTGCATTGTATGAAGACGCCTGATTTCCTTCTTTTTTAAAAAAGCCCACTGTTGCTCCTTTTGACGAATTTGGGATGAAAACATCGACGGAATACAATATGACATTATCATAAATCACATCAATGGCTTCCACCCGCGACCAATTCGAAGATCCTTCCAGTTTAAAGGATTTAATCCCCCAAAAGGATCGCTCAGAACTAACTGAGCTGGAGATTCCGCTAAACATATTATACCATCCATTCGCATTTGGATACGAGCCATTATCGTAAGGTTCGAACATATCGGCTACGACTAGGGTCGTTTGTGCATAAGAGTTGACAATCGAGAGACCCAAAACCAAAAAGAGAATCAATAAAAACCTGTTTTTTTGAATAGCCATGTTGTATTCCTCCCATGATTAAATTGATTAATTTTTTTATCTAATAATTCCGTTAAAGATATTGCGCACGTAAAATGCATGCACTAAAAGCAAAAATAGTAAAACAAAAAATTGCACCTTTTGACCAATTTTCATATTACGTTTCATCCAGGGAATAAGCACAAATGGCCATTACTGTAAATGCAACGGCCATTCATACTTGCTATCACGATTTTTACATTCTATCTATTTCGCCAGAATCATCTTCTGGTGCAGCACCTCGCCCCCGGCTGTCATGCGACAAATATACATGCCGTTTGCCACCTCTTTTCCAGCGTCATCCTTGGCGTCCCAGGTGATTGAGTGCATGCCGGGTTGCTGCTCGCTATCGACCAGCGTTTTCACCAGTCGTCCGGTCAAATCGAACACATGGATGCGGACCTGCGCCGCAGCCGGCAACGCATAGGAAATGGTGGTCGTTGGGTTGAACGGGTTGGGGTAGTTGGTAAATAGCTGGTATTGCGTCACTGTCGCTGCTGCAATATCTGTCCACTCTGGATTGCCGCAGGCTTGAGCCTGAATAATAATCGGCTTGCCCTGGTCATCATTGGCGTGTACATCATCGAGCTTCACGCTGATATGTTCGGGAGAACGCTCGCCATTTGACAATCGGAACGTGATGCGGGTTACCAGTCCCTTTTCTGCTGCCGTTGCCTGTCCCAGCTTCTGGCTGATGCCAATACCCAGCTTGCCCAAACCCGGCTGATCTTTCTGGAAGAAAATATGATCCTGACTGAACAAATCACCGGGTTCTGCCAGAACAAACGCCAGATCCTGCTGCGGATAGTTCACCTCAAAAGCGAGCCCAAACAGGTCGGCTACGCCTTCAGCATGGATATCGAGATAGACCTCTTTTCGGTCGGCGTTGTAGGTGAGTTTCGGGATGAGGGTACCGGCAATAACACCTGAGGGTTCGTCCTCATCATCAAATCCTTTCGCCAGCGTATGCGTTTTGCCCCAATTCAATCCGATGACTAAAACATCTGCCTGGTTGACAATGCCATCACCATTGGCGTCGGCATACGTAGCCGCTTCAGGCGTCCAGGGGCTTGCAGTATGAGCGATCCATTGTGTCTCATTGGCATGACAGGTCCGCCTGGGCCCAGTCCTATTCCAATGAACGCCGAGTGGTAAAACATCCGCCTGATTAACAATTCTATCATTATTGGTATCACCAGGCCAAACGGTAATGCCGCCACTGGTAATCGTTATGGTAAGACTTCCAGAGGTTAGTCCGATTGGATTGCCATTTGGATCATTCGCTGTTGCGTTATGAATCGCAAAAGAAACCTGAGTGTTCACTGGCGTTGTTTGCAGGGATCTAAATTTAATTTTTATGACCGAACCATATCCGCTTACTCCAGTGGTCGTACCTTTTCGGGTTAAGCCAACTGCTACCTTTCCGTTCGGATCATCTGGAGTGACAAACTCTAATAGGTCAGATCCCAAAAACGAACCGCTCTTATCAAACGAAACATAATCTATATAGGTGGTTGAATAGCCCAGCTCGAAGCTTACACCGAAGAGGTTAGTCACAGGCTTGCTGGCCGAACCGACGATAATATCGACATCAAATTCGGCGCCGGCTGGCTGGGTAGTGGCAGTTGAAGGAGTAATGGGAATATCGCCTCCTGATGCTGAAATTGTCACTGTTTTACCCGATGACCAGCTGGAGACGACGGAATTATCGGAGGAACACCGTGCTTGCGCCTTCACTGTATACGTTCCTGCCGAGGAATACGAATAGCTTTGAGAGGAAGAACCCCAGGAGGAATAAACTCCATTGCCCCAATCAAAACGGTATTGAACGCTATGCCCCTGGTTACAGGTCGAGCCGCCTGTGGAAAAACTTAAGGATTGATTGACGGTTCCTGATGAGGGCCCGCTAGGCGTTGTCGGTGTGCTTACTGTATGAGATGAAGTATTCACAGTTAGCAATCTCGTCGAACCATGGTGCCAAATGTTGTCATTTTCGTTTGTTTCCTGGACGACATTGTCAGGATCGATTATCATCCCAACATAATAATCACCTGGCGTCATGGAACTGGGCACCGTGCACGAAGTCACCACATCCCGATACGCTCCACCACTTATCGAGCTAACGGTACTTTCGCCAACTTTTGTATCTGCCGAGGAAATAACATCATTCGTCGACAGGTATACAAAAACTTTGAAAGTACCTGAGCTCTGCGTGCCTGTATTCTGCACACGAAAATAATTGGTAAAACTCCCTCCCTGATTAACGCTGGTAGGCGTGAAATAATTGTATGTGCTGCCCGTATAGCAGGTGAGATTTATATCACTGGTGTTATAAACCCAATTCGCCTTCACTCGATAAGAACTACTGCTGCTGTATGCTCCATTATAACCATAAATCTTGATATAGTACCTCCCTGATGCTACTGAAACAATAACCTGCTCGTCAATACCTGTATCGTTATATGAACCTGCCAGAAAGTCTCCTGAAGAATTATAAACTTTTACATCGTAATCTAAGTTTGACGGAACATCCAAATCCACTGTCAAAGTATATGTCGATGTCGGGCCAAGATCAGTTGAGACCTCTCGTTCTCCCGTCTGCTTTGATCGCAATGCACCCCCTTCCTTCTCCTGCGAAATCTCATTCAATCGCTCTAATACTTTTGGCGGTAATTGAGTCACTGGCACCGCAGAAAGATTGCTCGACATCGTTCCACTCACATCAACATAATACCAATCAACATCAGTTGATGTCTCCAGATACGCTGTGTACCACTGGTTCTTCGTTAAAGGACCATAAGCCTGATTCATTACATCATTAGGTTCATAAGGACCTGATGATCCTCCTGAATTTGTCATAATGTACAGAACATACACTGCAATATCTGCACTTGCTTCATTATTGATAGCTATATAATAATAATTTGACGGATGTGATTGGACATAGGAACTGATATTAACCGTAGCATCCGTTTGCGTATTTGTTGCCGTAAACGATCCGACATAGGTTCCTAAGTTCGTTGCATTGCCAACCCAAAACGTTTTCCAATCGTTACTGGACGTTTGTGGGGTAATTTGCTTCGACGTCGAGATATAAATTTTTCCGGTAGCTGAGCCTGCTGCCTGAGACCACCAATGAGAATAGTGCAGAACAACATCAGAAGGATTGGACAATCCGCCTGGGAATTCAAGTTTCACTTCGGCATACTTACCGTCTCTGCCAGGCGTATATGGATATTGGGAAAATGCGCCGATTGATGATATCGTGCTATGATAATTTTTGGTTACCATTGGATTATCAATAATCCAGACATTGTCAAAATAAGCAATAGCTGTGCCGGTGCCACTAAAATTGTTCGTTGATAGAGCAAATGAATTACAATTGGAACGACTACTTCTCGGTGCCCCGGAGTATTTTTTTATACCATCAATATAAACATCAATCTTATTTTGATTGAAGTCGATTGAGACAATGACAAGGTACCATCGGTTTGCAGAGTACGCTTGAAGATCAATATCCGAAAAGCCGTCATCATGAATTGTTATTCGGCCGCTATTATTGAAGTGAATAGCATTATAGCTGGGTGCCATGTTCCCAGCTTTTTTTAAAAAATCCAACTATGGCGCCTCTCGTTGTATTTGGAAGATAAACCCACACCTGGTATTCAATACGGTTGCTATAGCTTATGTCTTTCGCATCGACTCTTGACCAGCTTGGATGCCCTTCCAGCCGAAAAGATTGTGAACCCCACACCCCATATTGCGAAGAAATTATAGCATCTACCCCACTGAACATGTTATACCAGTTAGATGAGGGATAAGAATTGACGGCATAGGATTCAAAGTTATCTGATGCTATGATTTTTGACCAACCAGTTGATGCGCAGCCCATAGCAATAGCCAGAACTAAAATAATTTGATAGAACCTTAAGCGTCTCATTGCATTTCCTCCTAATTATTGTGGTTGTGATTTTAATTAAACAACTAGCTTATTTTAAATTAGATTTCTTTATCATATCTTTTGGCATTTAATATGATGATTGGTGCTTTTTATGTCTTCGCGCTAAATATTATAAGGCAACCAATAAAATATTCTATCAGCATTAAAAACTGTTAAAATTTGTGAATCAAATGAAGCAATCACTATACCAGCTTTTTATTTAATGCCAATGATCATTTTCAGCTAATATTGTTAGCTAATAATTTTTATAAGCTGCGATAAATACATTTTAAAATGCTCTTAAATCCTAATCTGTCATTTTAAATTTTAAAAAATTTATGGCAATTCAGAAATATCTTTTTAGAATTGCTGCGTAAATGACACAAATTCTGTGGCAATTTTGACACAAAAAGCCAACTTAAAAAAATATGAAATCAAAGTTTTGCTGGTTTATCTTTTAGTGGAAATAGGAGGAATCATTAATAAGTAGCATCAATTGAGAGTTATCCCCAACCCCCTCAACTTCCGATACAAATTCGCCCGGTCGATGTGCAGTACCTCTGCGGCTTTGGCGATCTTCCAGTCGTTTTCATCCAGGACTTTGAGGATGTAGTCACGCTCAAATTCGTCACGAGCCTGCTGGAGGGGTTTGGGTTCGTTGGGTGAGAGAGTAGGACGTGGTTCTTTGGATTCGAGCAGGGGAACGACCTCGTTCAGGTCGATCAGGTCGCTTTGTTTCATGATCATCAGCCGTTCGACAAAATTGCGGAGTTGCCGAATGTTGCCTGGCCAGTCGCAATTGGTAAGATACTTGATTGCGGCGGGTGAAACAGTGGGTTTGGGGATGCCGTTAGCTTCGGCATAGTTGGAGAGAAAAAAATCGAGCAATAAGGGGATGTCGGAACGGCGCTCGCGGAGCGGCGGGATGGTGACGGTAAAAACTTCAAGGCGAAAATAAAGGTCTTCGCGAAAGGTCCTCTCAGCAACCATCTGTTTCAGGTCTTTGTTCGAGGCTGCGATGAGCCGGACATCAACAGCGGCGATCTCGGAAGAGCCAACACGTTGGATTTCACCGCTATCTAAAAATCGCAACAGCTTTGCCTGCGCGGCCAGGCTTAAATCCCCAATTTCATCAAGAAATAGTGTACCGCCATCGGCAGTCTCGATTCGCCCCTTTTTGGCGGTGTTGGCCCCGGTAAATGCCCCTTTGGTATGGCCAAATAATTCGCTCTCTAGCAAATTATCAGGAATAGCAGCGCAGTTAATTTTAATCAGTGGCTTCATCGCGCGATGACTCTGATTGTGGATCGCTTCGGCCACCAGCTCTTTTCCAACTCCGTTTTCGCCAAGAATGAGCACATGGGTATTCGTGGGAGCGATTCTTTCGATTTGGGCGAACAATTGCTTTATTTTGGGGGATTGACCGATCATTTTGAAGCGTGCAAAAGAATCCTGCTTGTAGTATTCCAGTTGCTGTTGCATCTGTCCGAACGCCAGGGCGTTTCGAATGGTAACTGTAATGCGATCGCGATCCAATGGCTTCTCTAAAAAGTCATACACGCCCATTTTGGTCGCCTCAACAGCCCTGCTAATGGTGCCATAAGCGGACATCAACACAATGGGTACCAGCGGCTTTTGTGCCATCATTGCTTTGGCCACATCGAGCCCAGTGATATCGGGCAATTGAAAATCCAGCAACACCAGATCGATCTCATTTTTACTAAACAAAGAGAGCGCTTCCTGGCCAGAATTTGCCTCTTTGACCTGATAGCGCTCGTTCTCTAAAATTCGTCTCAAAATTTGGCAGATCGAAGTATCATCATCTACAATCAATATCTGACAATCTGGGCATGACATTTTTTTGTATTATTCCTTTGGTATGTGAAATGAATTATATGAGTCCACTATAAAAAGCTTCAAACCGCAAATTTCACAAATGAGCACGAATTGTATTTTTGGATATTATCAAATATTCAATTTGTGATATTCATGCAATTCGTCTTTTTAAAGTGAGCTCTTATGTTTTTTTATGAATAGCCAGCTCGAACCAATTCTAAAGCCCAATGATGGAAATTATAAACATCCCGCTAAACAGAAGTAACTTAATTCAGCACAATGCGAAAGATTTCGATATTTTTAACTGAACCATTATAGCTAAGAATGCGATAGCCTGCATTACGGCAGCATAATAATCGAAACGATTCCTTCGAAAAGATTCATCATTCAAAAAGACTCCTTAACCCCATTGCCCCCGATAATAGCACGCAATTTATAGCCTTTTTATTCCATAGCAATCCTGGCTCGATGATCCAATTAATCGCCCAACATAAAGTATTCAGAAGTGCATTTATAACCAGAACTGTCCGATATTTGACATTAGTTCTAAGACAAAAACTCCCATTTGCGATAGAAAAGCAGTTCTCAATTGATGAGAAATCGTATTCAGAAATTTTGTTCCTGGTTCAAGCTCAATTTGTTCGGAACACAAACAATTATTTAAGAATGATCTTCATCGAAGCGCGATCACTTTAATGATTCAGCAAGGCGACTACTCCAGAAGGACAACTCATGAGTAATTGTTCCATTATCTGCAAATGTTAAAATTCTAAGAGCTGATTATGTATGAGGTGCTCGAATGTAAATTGATATGGAAAATATTTTGATCTAACCGAATCTCCTCACAGACTGGCGCGTTGAATCTCTTTGCAATCCGTATGCCACAACAGAAACAAAGATGAGGGTTGATTCAGGCCAATCGAAACCTTAACGAAACCGTCGTCCCAACATTCACCTCGCTTTCAACTTGGAGCGTTCCACCATGGGTATCCATGATCTTTTGGACAATGCTAAGCCCGAGACCAGTTCCTCGCGGTTTATTATAAGAAAAATATGGCTGCACAATCCGATCCATATATTCTGGTGGAATTCCGCAGCCAGTATCCCGAATTTCCAGTTCAACAAAGCTCGCTAATCCTGTGGCATTAACATCATTGGTGAACAACTGGACGCTACGCGTAGTGATCAAGATTCTCCCCTGGTCGCGAATGCTTTCCAGCGCGTTTTAGAAAACATTTTTGATCGCATCTTCAAATTGGCGCGGATCGATCAAGGCAGGAGGCAGGCTTTCTTCCAGCTCCCAGTCGATCTGAATTTTGATGCTTTTTTCCGGCAGCCATTGCGGGATAAGCTGCTGGATTAAGGCATTCAAATCGACCGGTTTCAAATCTGGCTACTCGAACTCGACAAACCGCATAAAGGTATCGCTCATTTTCTTCAATTTGGCGACCTGGCGGATAACCGAGGTGATCAATTCCTCCAGTTCATCTGGCTGAATCTGATTTTTTGTTCTGACTCTGTGAAGCAATTCTTCCGCGTTCAATTTGACCGTGGTTAGGGGATTTTTAATGCCATGAGCCAACCGTTGTGCGACCTGTGCCCAGTGCATCACCTGACGAATATGCTCCTGTTCTCGCAGGTCGAAGATCATGAAACAATAGACTCTGAAGGCAAGGAACTTGATCTTGATTGGAATTAGCGATTCGGAGCGATTGGATTGAATATGCAATGACGCTTCAGTTCGTTTTTTCTTAAAAAATTCGCCGATGATACTTTTTATCGGTTGATGTTTCTCGTGATTAAAAATGCGCTGCCATCTCTTGCCTATTACCTCATGCGGCTTCAAGTCCAGCAATGATGCCCATAAATTTCCAACCCGCATAATTTTATCATAGGGATCTATAATCAAAGCATGGTCCTGTAAATTGGCTTGCTGCAACATTTGAGGCAAAACCTGTTGAATGCGTTTTCCAAGATAAAGATTTCGGATCCAGATCATGGTGACTATGAAGATGGCAACCAAGATGATTCCAATAAGAATTTTTTGAGCAGAAGCAATCACTTCAAACGGAACCAGCGAGGATTGCAACTCCAGTAATCGATATTCTTTACCATCTTTGATGGCCGATTCATACAACAAGTACGTTTTTTCTAAATCGTGAACCGGGATAACCCGCGTACGCATAGCAATCGGGGTTTTCCATGTGCACAGCTCTTTCAAATTATTGTCCAGAATAACAATCCGATCATTGGGGATCAGGCAGATAATTTCCCATCGACCATCGCGGTCCAGGTCCTCTACTGCCTGCACAAGGATACGATTTTCATATTTTGTTGATTGCTTCAAAATATTTAAATTTCCATCGAACATGCGGACAAAGCCATCGGTATTGCCAATAATGAATTCATCTCTGCCATCATTATTAAAATCCCGGCTAATTTTCAAATCTAAAATTCTCTCAGCAGTGAAACGTTGGCCGTAATATTTCGGAGCGACCTTCAATCGCCCGGTTCGACCATCGAACAACTTAATTTCGTCCTGACTGGAAATTGTTTTGCCTATACTATATTGGTAAACAATAACATCTTTTTGATAAGCATTCCTGAAATTACCAGCATTGGCCCATGCACCGGTCCAATAAGGTCCGATAGCCTTTTTCCATTTTAGCTGCCCCAAATCGCTATCGAGCACCAGAACATAAGAACTATCATCTTTTGTATCAAAACCTTTTATTCCATTATTATGGGCGTAGGTGCCGATAATGATCACCAAATTTCCATCGTTATTTAGATCGGCTAATTCGACATTCATAAGACCAGGACCAATATCATATTTCCAAATAACTCTAAACCGGGTAAGATCCGCTGCCAAAATTCCTCGCACACCATTGGTATCCCACGCTGCATTATAAATAAATAAGGTCAACTTCTCGCCCTTGCTATTTCTAAACACAGTTATCGGAGACATCGAATGATGAAAAATCTCTTTCGGTGTTTTCGGATGCCGAAGAAAAACCAAAAAATCCTGCAAAAAGCCTTCATCTATGTTTTTTCCCCTGGTTAGCTCAGTTGGCGGCAAAATCTTAAAGACCGATGAATCTTCATTTTCATAGCTCGCCAAAAAGAATAGCGAATCAGGACTGGCAAAAGGAATTGGAACAACTGAATATTTCTGTTTCCCCGAAACGGCAAAGCTCTGGTCGTAATTGTTCAAAAAAATATCAACAAGATCGAATTGAAAGTCACTTACTAAAAAAAGCTCATCAACCCCATCCTGTTCTTTATCGAAAGGAATGATCGCTTTATGAAATTTTATCCATCGAGTTTGTAAGCGATAATGGAGTTTTTTTTCTTGTGAAAGCAGCGCTGTGGGAAAAGTAGACAAAAAGAAGAAAATTGCAAGGGCAATGCATGCAGATAAATGCGACATTCTCTTCATAAGCGAATTCCAGAATATCATTAAAATTTGACAACGATAAAAATCTGACTGTCAAAGCGAAAAATGAAGAAATTCAGAACCAAATGCAAGGGATATTGATATATCCAATCCTCCAGCATTCCATCATTCCGATCTTCCGCTATTTCGTTTTAATAATTTCTGAACAAAATCATCGCCAATCATCATCAAAACACTGTTGGTGGATTTTCGACTTAAAATGATTTTTGCCGTTTAAATATCTTCAATCGTTGCCAGAATCCTGGTTTCAAATCCCCTTCTATCGGCACTGGATTATTTGTCTGAATCGGCTGCCCTTTAATTGCCTTGATTGGATTGGTATAAAACAATTGATCTGCCATTGTTTGGCCAAATTTTTCGACAATGACCTGATACGTCTCAGCCAGGGTTACAGTTCGCCTGTTCGGTTTATGACCATCTGAAGCTACAAAGTGCGCCAGATTATGTTCGATCATTTTAAAAGCCAGCAGCTTGGCCATTTCGCCATAGCGGCCCCGAAAGCTGCCTTCATTGATTTGCATCAGCGCACCGCGCTGGACAAATTCGAAAACCAATTGCGGCCGTTTTTGAAATCCCAGATTGCGCTCTGGATGAGCAATGATGGGGATTTTTTCATTAACAATGAAATTGAATAGTTGATCGGGCACAAATCGCGGTATGATATTCATCGGAAATTCGATAAGAAAATACTTTTGATTATTGTTGATCGTGCTGATCTGATGGTCGAGCGCAATATCGGGTTGAGCATAGATTTCGCAGCCAAGAAAAATATTAAGTTTTAGTCCGGCATTCTTGGCGTGTCCACAGAGCTCTTGATAGGTGCTGATGATCTTGGGCTCCATTTTGAAGTCGTTGGGATGCAAAATGTGGGGTGTGGCGACGATGGCAAAAATACCTTCGGCCTCAGCATTTTTCAACATAGTTAATGCATCGTCCCAATTTTCAGCGCCATCATCGATGCAGGGGAGGATGTGGGAATGGATGTCTACAAATTTTGATCTCATGATGTCGGTCTCGGGTGTAATAAATCATCAAAAATTTATGAAAAGCTTTCTACCAGTGAAAATAGCCTGAACAAATTATCGTGACTCGTTCATGGGGAGCTCATGAATCGAACAATCGAATGAAAAAAGCTGAATTGAAAACAAGCCCCAGGTCCTTATTGTTGCGAAATTGTAGGAGACAATTTGAAATGCGAAGCTGCGAGTTCATGCCAGGTCCTCGCTGATAGATCATGCGATTTTCTCTCGATGAATCGCATCTGCAAATTCTCGAATTAGTCCTTCTTTGGGGTTTTTCTCCAAAACATTGCCTGTGACAATAAACGATGCGCCGGCTTTGGCCTTTTGCTGTGCAATCTCTGGGGTTCTGATTCCACCGCCGACGATAACCGGAAGCGAACAGATTTGCGCGACCGCATGGATCATTTCATCGGGGACGGGCTGAAGTGCGCCGCTGCCCGCTTCGAGATAGAGCAATTTCATGCCCAGATATTCGGCAGCTAACGCATGCGCAACGGCGATCTGCGGCTTATCGCGCGGGATGGGTTTGGTGTTGCTCATAAATTCTGCCGAGGTCATTTTTCCGGATTCAATCAACATGTATCCAGTGGCGATGGCCTCCAGATTCAGCATCTTGACAATGGGAGCACCCATCACATGCTGACCGATGAGCAAATCAGGATTTCGACCACTAATAACGGACATGAACAAAATGGCATCAGCATATCGGGAGATCTGTTGCACCCCGCCCGGAAAGATGATCACCGGAATCTTCACCGCGCCTTTGATCTGCTTGACCAGCTCATCGAAAATAGGGGTGTTCAATAAACTTCCGCCAATGAAAATTATGTCGGCATCTTCCTGCTCCGCTCGCATCGCCAACTTTACGCTGTCTTGGAGTGAGAGCTTATCCGGATCGATCAGGACAATGTAACCAGTACCGCGTTTTGCTCGGATTTCCAGTAGTCGGTTGTATGTCTGCATCCGTATCCTTTTTGAATTATGCGCTAAAAAATTTCCCTAAAAATTGATATTGTAGTTTTTGGGAATTGGATCGCACCATTAACTGGGGATTTTCAAAAATTGGTGATGGTTTGTAAGAGCTCTGCAAAATAGCACAAAATATATCGTTACAATTTTCCATCGGAGAGACGAATGAGAAAATCGCACATCCCAGCTTGTATGTAACCTTGCGATCTCTGATTTTATAAGTTGAACTCGTTAGCCTGATATTTTTCTCTTAACGATTTTCTCTGCCTCAGACAATGCCAGTTCAAATTTATCCAGGTCCTTTGCACCGGCCAACGCCATGTGCGGTCTGCCGCCACCACTGCCACCAGCAATCGAAGCCACTTCTTTTACGATTTCACCAGCTTTTAGATTATGCTGCCGGATCAAATCATCGGTTACAACGCAGAGAAAATTGATCTTGCTATCGAGGATCATCCCTAACAGTCCCACCCCGGTCTTCAATCGTTCTCTCAAGATATCACCGATTTGTCTTAATTGATCGACCGAATCGAGCTGGACTGCTTTCACAACCAGACTAATGTGATCAATTTGTCGGGCTTGTTTAATCCATTCGTCGATCATCGAATAAGACGATTGCACGCGCAATTGTTGGAGCTGTTTTTCGAACGATTTATTCTGCTCAATGAGTTGTTGGACGCGATCGCTCAGTTCTGCAGCCGGGGCATTGAGTTGTTCGGTGAGCTTCTCAATGAGCTCTCGATCCTCCAATGATCGGCGATAGGCCTCCTCACCGGTGATGGCCTCGATGCGCCGAACCCCTGCGGCCACGCTGGTTTCGGACACGATCCGGAACATTCCAATTTGGCCTGTAGCGGATACATGCGTCCCTCCACATAGCTCCATGCTGAAATCATCGATTTTGATCACGCGCACGCGATCGCCATATTTTTCGCCGAACAGCGCCATGGCTCCCATGTTCCGCGCTTCCTCGAACGAGCTATAAAATATCTGCAATGGAATGTTTTCCCAGATTTTTTCATTGACGATTTTTTCAATTTTTTTCAATTGATCTGGGGCGATTCGCTCGAAATGGGTCAAGTCGAATCGCAGGCGAAATGGAGTGACCAACGATCCAGCTTGCTGGACATGTTTGCCCAGCACCTGCCGCAATGCAGCCTGCAAGAGATGTGTGGCCGTATGATTGCGCGCCGTGCTCATGCGTTGATCTCGTTTCACGCGCGCAGTACCGCTGATAGTGGGCAGTGGGTCTGGTAAGAATCCGCGCGCGATGTGGATGATTCGATCAGCATAGCGAATCGTATTTTCAACGTTCAATACGAAACCATCAAGAATGATCTCGCCCTGGTCCCCCACCTGTCCACCGGCTTCCCCGTAAAATGGGGTTTGATCCAGTATCAAGTAACAATAATCCTCTTTTCTTTTCAGCAGCCGGATCGTGACATCAGCCTCAAGCTGCTCGTACCCCAAAAACTGGGAATCAGGACCGCTGGATACCTTTTCCCACTCATCAAAATTGATGTCGATTTCATAATCGAATTTATCGGCAGCCCGGGATCGCTCGCGTTGCTGCTCCATTTCCAACTGAAAGCCATGTTCATCCACGGTCAAATTTTTCTCCTCGGCCATCAGTCGGGTTAAATCCAGTGGGAAGCCATACGTATCGTAAAGCCGAAAGGCCTCTGTGCCAGGAATTTGGGTACTGCCCTGGGATGTCAGGTCTGCGGCAAGTTTTTCGAACAGATCGATGCCGCGATCTAACGTCACATTGAATCGTTCCTCTTCAGATTTGATCACTGAGGCGATATATTGATGCTTCTCTTTGATCTCAGGGAAGGCGTCTCCCATGACATCCACCACAGTAGGCACTAATTTATAGATCATTGGCTCGTGCATGTCCAATTTTCTGGCGAACCGAGCCGCCCGTCGCAAGATGCGGCGCAGGACATAGCCCCGGCCTTCATTCGAAGGCAGCGCTCCGTCCGCGATGGCGAACGTCAGCGCCCGAACGTGATCGGCAATCACACGGTGGGCCACGCCGTCATTGTTTTTCATGTATGCCTGTCCCGAAAGCTGTGCGATATGATTAATGATCGGCCGAAACAGATCAGTATCATAATTGGATCCAACGCCCTGAAGAACCGACACAATCCGTTCAAATCCCATGCCCGTGTCCACATGCTTTGCGGGCAATTCTTTCAATGACCCATCTTCCTCGCGGTTATATTGGATGAAAACCAGGTTCCATAATTCAATGAACCGAGCACATCCGCCATTGACGCGGCATTGATGACCCGGCACATGCTTTTTATCGCAGCGATCTGGGCCAAGGTCAATGTGTATTTCGGAACAGGGGCCGCAGGGGCCAACTTCTCCCATCTCCCAGAAATTGTCTTTTTCATCAAATCGCAACACCTGGCTGGGATTGATGTCGGTAACCTGCTTCCACAGTCGTTCTGCCTCATCATCTTCTCGGAAAACCGTGGCCCAGAGTTTGTCCTTTGGCAGCTTCCAGACTTCAGTCAGTAATTCCCATGCCCAGGCAATGGCCTCTTTTTTATAATAATCGCCGAACGACCAGTTGCCCAGCATTTCGAAAAACGTGTGATGGTAGGTATCCTTGCCGACCTCTTCCAGATCGTTGTGTTTGCCACTGACCCGAATGCACTTCTGGGTATTGGCAGCTCGCTTGTATTCCCGTTGTTCCAATCCCAAAAAGATATTTTTAAACTGATTCATGCCCGCATTGGTGAACAACAGCGTAGGATCATCATACGGAACGACCGATGAACTGCGGACGAATTTGTGATCGTATCCTTCAAAAAATTTGATGAATGATTCTCTGATTTGTTTGGATGTCATGTTCCTATTACCCCGTCGTTATTCTACCCTTCATCCGAATATTTTCATTTGCTTTCTTCGAAACAAAGTTCGATTGCTTCTATTATGCTCTCTAATGCTTCGTTAAAGGTTCTGCCATGAGAATGGCGACTTTTGAATACTGGGCAGCCTATGATGTAATTCTTATCTTCGTCTTGTTCGATGATTATAGGAAAACGTAACTTTTCCATGCCATCATTCCTTATCAAATCCCAGCAAATAATATCTTTCAATCATCGCTTTATAAAGCTCATCGAAAAAATTTTCGATGCTTAATTTCTCAAACGAATACAAAGCTGCAAATTTCTCGTCAATCAGACCTTCATTCACAAAAAGCTTCATATCAGCCATAATTTTCGGAGGGCTACTCTCAAAATCAACAATTAAAAGGCAAACCCGCTCATATTTCCAGGGCACATCATTGGGGCTTGTTCGATTTCCAATAGACAAGAAACTTAAAATGTACTTTTCAAGATTATATTTTTCAGAAAACACCACCTGCTGATGGATTTCATTTGAGAAAGCTTTTGCAATAATAGGTCTTCATCAAATGGCATTAATTTCCTCCGCCAGGTTATCATTTAAAATCGATTGTACAATGCGATCAATCTCTGAAATTTCCTCTTTTAAAATCCGCCTTACCTCAGCTCTAATCCGCTTGGATTGGTTCAATTTTATTTTGTTAATTTCCTGTTCGCACTTCATCCCAATGTCAGCCAACTTAATATGAGAATCATCGTTGCTATTGAATTGGGGAATTCTGAGCAAAAATGGCCTTCGATGAATAGCACGGGCACCGAATAACCCATTGGGCTGAAGTGGTTTGATCAGCTTGCTTATCTTTTCAGAGTTTAATAAAGCAGATAAATAATGTGCCTCCATTAAATTTTGAGTCTCAAAGAACCATGTTTTTACATCCAGAACAAATCCGCTGGGAACCAGTTCCCATCCATTCACACTGAACGACGGCAATTTCGATCTATCAATGACACAAGCGACCAAATTTGTCCCCGTGGCATTGTAAGCTACAATATACCTTTATTGCTAAGCTACCTGCTTGCATAACATCAGGCTTTCCGCTACTAAAAATTCATGCCACCCTGAACTATTCAGGAATGCACACTTGGTTCCAAATTCGCCTATTACCCAACCAGGACGAGCCAGAACCAAAAAGACGCCTGACCGCTAATTCCGCGAATTAAACAGATTTCGCTAATTATTAATTCGCATAATTTGGAAAATTAGCTGAATTCACGGTCAAAATATTTTTGCTCATCGGGCAAGAAGTTAACATTTTTGATACTAATTACCAAATTACTCAATCTCCAGATAACCGAGTCAAGTTAGGTTCATACCAGTTCCTCCCATCGCTCCATCACTTCTGATACCGTATCCCAATCAAACCCGCGACGAAGCAAAAAATCGCTGACCCGCTTTTTCGCCTTGACCTCTTCGATGCTTTTATAGCGTTTTTTTCGCTGCGCTGCCAAATCTAATGCCACCGCCAATTGGTCCCTCTCCTGGTAAACCTGGTCGATCGTCTGCTCAATCAATGGTTCATCCAATCCTTTGTCCTTGAGCTCACGGCGCAGATAGTATTCCCCCACAGGTCGAGTGATCATCTGGGTCTGGGCAAAGCTCTGGGCGAAACGCTGGTCATCTAAAAACTTCAGCCGCTTTAATTCGTCAACCACCCAGTCGATGATCGCAGCATCATAGCCAACGTGCTGGAGCTTGCTTCGGATTTCTTTTTCACTGCGATCCCGATAGGACAAAAACCGCAACGCCCGATCTTTAGCCCGTTTCTTCTCCTCATTCAACAAAATATCGTGAATCTGTTGATCGGAAAGTTGATCCCCTTTTTTTAAACCGAACTGCAACACCACATCTTGATCCAGGCCAAAGGCATACTCATCATCTAAAAAGATCGAGCAGCGGTTCTTGCGTTTTTGTTGCACTGCGATTTGCGTAATAGTTTTCAACATCGATTTCTTATCTCACTTGCGCCGCATAGTATCGCTTCATCAAATCTAAAAAATAGGACTTCCCCCTCGCGCTGAAGCGATCGCCTCTCAATCGGCATTGGGAGTGATGTCATGAACCGCTTTTTGCTACTGGAGTTTTTTCTCCTCTTCCGCTGGTTTCTCCTGCAAAATGCCCAGCGCTTTTCTCACCTTGGTTTCGATTTCTTTATAGAGATCGGGATTCTCGATGAGAAATCGCTTGACGTTTTCACGCCCCTGTCCTAAACGCTCTTCGCCATAAGAGAACCAGGTCCCGCTCTTTTCAATGATGCCATGATTTACCGCGACATCGATGACATCCCCCTCCTTCGAAATACCGGTGCCGTACATGATATCGAATTCTGCTTCACGAAACGGCGGGGCCATTTTATTTTTGACAATTTTAACCTTGGTACGATTGCCAATAATATCTTCTCGCTCTTTAATAGATGCGGTCTTTCTAATATCGATTCTCACTGAGGCATAGAATTTAAGGGCGCGGCCACCTGTCGTAGTTTCGGGACTGCCGAACATCACACCGATCTTTTCGCGGATTTGGTTAATGAATATCACGCAAGTATTGGATTTGGAAATCGCACCCGAAAGCTTCCGCATCGCCTGAGACATCAGGCGCGCCTGCAGCCCCATCTGCGCATCGCCCATTTCGCCCTCGATCTCGGCCCGCGGCACCAAAGCAGCTACCGAATCAATGACGATCACATCGATGGCACCGCTGCGGACTAACGTTTCGGTGATCTCCAGAGCCTGCTCCCCGGTATCCGGCTGGGAAATGAGCAGATTATCGATATCTACCCCGAGATTTTTCGAGTAATTGGCATCCAGCGCATGTTCGGCATCGATAAAGGCAGCCAATCCACCTGCCTTTTGCGCCTCAGCAATGATATGCAGCGCCAGGGTCGTCTTGCCCGATGATTCTGGCCCAAATATCTCGATGATCCGTCCCCGCGGCACTCCTCCGATCCCCAGCGCCGCATCCAGCGAAATCGAGCCAGTCGGGATAATCTTCACGCGCTCCTGCAATCGATTATCCCCCAGCCGCATAATCGATCCTTTGCCATATTGGCGATCGATCTGGGTGATTGCTAATTCCAGTGCTTTTAATTTTTCACTGGTCTCATTAGACATTTTCTCCTCCCCAATTTTGATAGTCATGTGAATAAATAATCAAAACCTTCTCTCCCACGCCGGGATGATCAGGCAATAACCGTAGCAACCTGCTTTCATGGGACTTCGATCTTGAATGTGTGCTTTCATAAGTTCGTTTTTCATGAAAATCGGATGGTCATCTTGCAGATACCATCGATTCTGCGATTTTATTGAATCAAACCCCTCATTGTGCTATGGCCGTCCCAGCGCCACGATTTTCAGCGGGGTGTAAATTGAACCTGCCGGATGAAGCTCGCTTTTCATCAGCACAAACTGCTGCACCAAGAAACCGCCAGCAGTGAAATTTTCATTGCGTTTCAATCGTTCAATCGTTGGAGCGATGCCACGAGGCTCCTTTACCCGCCCCAAAGTGAGATGCCCAGAAAATGGCCGAGTTTCCTTTTGAAAGCCAAAGCGAGAGACCACTGCATCTACTCGGCTGGCCAAAAGTTTCAATTGTTCAGCAGGCTGGCTCGACGCGCCCACCCAAATCACGCGCGGATGGGTCTGATTTGGAAAAGCACCGACCCCGGCTACCAGCACTTCAAACGGCGCAAAGGTCACAACTGATTGCTGCAATTGCGATGCGATCTCCTCGATCAAAGCGGAATCGGTATCACCCAAAAACTTCAACGTCAGGTGAATATTTTCCGGCTTCACCCAGCTCACCCTGCCGCCCAGCGGCTTGAGCTGGTCCTGCAACGCGGCAATTTGGGATCGAATTTCTCCAGGAATTTCTATCGCGATAAAGGTCCGAATTTTGATCATTTGATAGCCATTTTATTCAATACTGATGCAATTCTGAATTGCCCGGGCAGGAGCATTCTGCCCAAAATTGGAATCGCAAATTAGCGTCTGAACGAAACATCTCCAATTGCTCGTATTGATGCCATTGCGATACGCCAACTGAAGGAACAGCAGCCTTTGTGAATTAGCATAAGCAAAGAGATCGCTTATCAGCGAATTTGCGAATCGCTAAGCCCCCGTTACAAACAACCTGGCATTTTCTTTCAAGCGCTAATTATCGACGCGATCAATTTCTCGGATATTGGTTCTAATCATTCAGAGATGAAAATTTAGAAATCCTTCTGGATTACGCAAATGGAATCGCAACTCCAAGGTGTTTAAAATATACGATAATCAATACAATTAATCAAGACATTTTTTGGGCGGTCAGATACTGATAAAGCAACCTCAAACTCGCAGCAGCAATGCGTTGGACGTTCATGGCAGGGTGAAAATTAAATACGAAACGATGGGGAATCAATTGATGTTCGTCGCACAATGAAATATAAGTTGTGATGTCAAGCGAGCTATCGTGGGCAATACCAATGGCCAGGTCTGAGCCGAAGCGGTTTCGTACCTGTTTGGTTAATAATTCGGCTGTCTCTGGCGTAATAAGGTGCTGTTTGTCATTCAGTGCGGTTGCGCCAATAAATTTCGAGAATCCACTGGGAGAACAAAAAGTGATCCCGGCGATCAAAAATCGATCGGCCTCGGGGAGCCCGGCCATAAGATCAGTGAGATAGCCGTGAGTTCCCCATTCAGCAATGGCGATCGTCTTATTCTGCTGGAGCAAAAGCCGCGCAACCACTTGCTCCAGCGTATCATCGTCATATCCCCAGATGTAATCATGAAATTTTCGATCAAAGATCTGCCGGACCTGTTCGATCCTGTGCTGGATATCGCTCTCGTCGGTCCCGCGAGCCACCAATCGAATATTGACACCGCCATAGCTGGGAAGAAACGCGATGCGAACCAGCCGCTCTAATTCAGAAAGATCGCCCAATTGCTCGAAGATGGAGGACTCAGCAATGCCGGTGGTATGGATGACCAGCTTTTTAAATTTAGTGGATTTTTTCTCTTTGAAAAACGGAACAACGAAGGATTCCATCATGGCCATCATTTCCGCCGGGACACCTGGCATGACAAGAAAATACTTTTCATTTTTTTGAAATAGCAGCCCAGGCGCTGTTCCAGCAGTATTCTCGATGATCACGGCATTATCTGGAACCATCGCCTGCTGTTCATTGATCTTTGCCATCCGAACGCGCCGACGACGGAATCGCTCACGAACAGCTTCTAATATCGCCTCGTTCAAAATCAATTTCGAATTAAAATAATCGGCAAAAACCTTCTTGGTGATATCATCATGCGTTGGACCCAATCCGCCAGTCGCGACCACGGCATCCACACGCCCCTCGGCCTGCCGAAGCGCATCTCGGATCTGAGACTCATTATCCCCTACCACCGTGATCCACTCGACTTCGTGGCCGATGTCGGTGAGTTTTTCGGCTATATAAGCGGCATTGGTATTAACAATCTGCCCGATGAGCAGTTCATCGCCGATCGATATGATCTCCACTTTCATTCCGATACCCGTTAGAATATCCACCGGCCAATTTGAATCAGCAAATTCGCATAAATGCCAGCAATCACATCGTCCATCATAATTCCCCAGCCCCCTGGAAGCCGCTCGCTACGGCGTGCTGGAAACGGCTTTACGATATCGAATACTCGAAATAGCAAAAAAGCGATGATCATCCATTTCGTCGTCTTGGGAATGGCTATCAAGGCAAAAAGCATCCCAACGATCTCATCGATGACAATGATACCAGGATCTGTTCCAGCTACTGGACCGAGGCGAGCGATGACCTCTTGTTCCACAGCCGAAGCAACATATATCCCAATTGCCATCAGCAGTAAAACAAAAATCACAAAAGGGATGGGGCTCGGCGTTGGCAAGATCCAAAACAGAATCAATGCCAGTAATGACCCCGCGGTTCCTTGAGCGATCGAAACATACCCTGTTCCAGCTCCGGTTGCAATAAACTTGATCAATAAATTCATGCGATGCTCTTCCACAAAGAATCAATATCCAGCAATAGTCCAATGGTGATGATCATACTGATAACAGCCCGAATTGTAATGAATACCAAAAATCATCGAATAGTTTGCCTGAGCCGCGATCGCAGTAATGGGGTTACACGCTTAGACCACTGACGAGCGGCATATATTGCTCATGCTGATTTGCCCACGCCCCAGTTGTTCGCTCAGACATTTACGTGCGTTTAGCAAATCACAAAAAGCTCCGGTCGGAGCAATGGCTCTCTATAATGCTACGAGAGGTTCGAAGGGATCACAGCGTGATAACAGGCTTTAATGATGGAAAGCAGATGAGCACGATTTTCGATTAAATAGCGAAGCCCAGTATAGACAGTTAAAAATACAACGACCAACAGGAGCAGGTCGATGAATTTAATTTTATGCAGAATGGTGATAATGTAGAACTGTTGCCCTATCGCAGAAGCATAGTGATCCAAAAGATAGACAACATAGATGACAAATACTGAGACCATCTGCAAAAAAGTTTTGGCTCGTGCCAGACCGCTGGTTACCACCGGTCGCGTTGTGAATAGCGCATAGGAACGAAGCCCGGTTATTAAGAAATCGCGCACCACGATCACCACCACGATCCACAATTTCACATATCCTTGGTAATAGAATGCAATGAAAGCAGAGGAAACCAGGATTTTGTCAGCCAACGGATCGAAAAATTTGCCAAACTGACTGATCTTACCCAATTTTTTCGCAAAATACCCATCGTACCAATCCGTGAGACTGGCAATGATGAACACCACAAACGACGCAAGCTTCAATGTAAGGCTTTCATGAAAAAACAACAGCAAAAAGACTGGGGTCAAAATCACTCGCAACAGTGTTAATTGAGTCGGCAAATTCATAGCAGTTTCCCCATCTCTCGTTCGCTATTCGTCTAATCCCTCAACATGTGTGCTCTCTGAGTGTTGGGTAGAACATCATAACTTTAGATGAACATCGGAATTTGAGTCTCAACTGGTTTTGACATGAGGCGATGAGAGCACAAATAATAGAATAAAACCTTTCAACACCCATGATGAGCAAAATTTTTAGTCGCTATTTTCCTGTGTATCTCGTTCTGATCGGTGTCGCCGAAAAAAGAAATACCTTCCAGAGGCCCAGTTACCCCTGGAAGGTATCATCAATCAAGATCAGGCCGATTCACCGCACAAGGCCAATAGCTCATTCCACCGTCGATCGACCTCCTGCTGAGCTTGCTCAAGCAAATGTCGATTTTCCTCTTGATGCAAATGCCGGAATCGACCCTGATGTTTTGTCCATTCTGAGATCGGCAATTTCTCTTTGGGTTTGTAGGTCAATTTGCGCTTGCCATTTTCGAATTCATACAGTGGCCAGAAACAGGTCTCCACCGCCAGGCGCGCCATCTCCAGCCCCATGTCGCTGGGGAATCGCCAACCAGGAGGACAGGGAGCGAGGACATTGATAAAGGCTGGTCCTTGGATGCTCAACGCCTTCTCGACCTTTCGATTCAAATCCCGCCAATGGCTGGGAGAGGCCTGCGCCGCGTAGGCCACATCATGAGCGATAATGATCTCAGTAAGCTTCTTCGGATATTGCTTTTTCCCTTTATGGACCTTGCCAACCGGTGCCGTTTTGGTATCAGCGGCGAACGGCGTGGCACTGGAGCGCTGAATACCAGTGTTCATATAAGCTTCGTTATCATAGCACACGTATAGCATATCATGACCGCGTTCCATAGCGCCAGAAAGCGATTGGAGCCCGATATCGTAGGTACCGCCATCGCCACCAAAAGCGATAAATTTGATATCCTTGGTCACCTTGCCTTTTCGCTTGAGCGCCTGATAGGCTGCTTCCACGCCGCTGATCGTCGCAGCGGAATTTTCAAAAGCATTATGGATAAAGGGTATATTCCAGGCTGTATAAGGATAAATGGTCGTCACCACTTCCATACACCCTGTCGCACACCCAGCAACCACGTACCCGGGAGCCGACCGCAGCACTTGATGGAAGGCCAGGGCTGGAATACAGCCAGCACAAGCGCGATGCCCAGGAGAAAGCTTCGGTTGCCGAGCCGCCAACTCTTTTAAGCTTGCCATATATTAAAACCTCCAGGATTTTTTCGTGTTAAAATTTCATTCGTTTTCTAAGTTTAAACTGAACGATCCGCATGGTCGATCAGATCGGTTCCGCGCCGCGTTCATGTCGTTGCTGCAGATCCTCAAACAGAAATCCGTTTCGATATGTTCCATCCGATCTGTCGATCATCTATTCGTCAAAGGTTCGGCTTAGTCCCTTAAGCCGAGGAATCGAGGCTCTTCAGCTACGCGTCCGGTTTTGGCGATATCTTTCAAATCGTCAAATGCGGATTTGATCTGAGCCTTATCGATATCCCTGCCGCCCAGGCCATAGATATAATTGACCACAGGCAGATTGACTCCATTGCCATATAAGGTAGCTCGGACATCGGTATAGACTGGGCCACCGAAAGTGCCGAACGACACCGCTCGATCCAGCACGGCAACCGCTTTAAGCTTCTTCAAGGCCGCCCGGATGGCATCGTACGGAAATGGACGATAGACGCGGATCTTGATCAGTCCGACCTTCTCGCCAGCAGCTCGAAGATCATCCACCACATCTTTCGCTGTGCCTACGGATGAGCCCATTAAGATGATCGCACGCTCCGCATCATCCAGACGATATTCCTCAATCAACCCATATCGCCGACCCGAAAGCTGGGCAAATTCATTCGCAATCTGATCGATCACCGGGAACACCTGTGCCATCGCATGAATCTGCTGGCGCTTGTGCTCAAAATAATAGTCTTGCAGATCCAGTGGGCCAACGGTGATGGGACGATCAACGTCCAGCAACGAATTCTCAGGATGATATTCGCCAACGAACTTCTTCACCACATCATCGTCCAGCAATTCAACGCGCTCCAAGGTATGGCTTAAGATGAAACCATCCAGGGTGACCATGGTCGGCAGCAGGATGTTCTTATGTTCCGAAATTTTTACCGCCATCAGCGCATTATCATAGGCTTCCTGGCAATTCTCAGAAAAGATCTGAATCCAGCCCGAATCACGACAGCCCATGGTATCGCTGTGATCACAATGAATATTAATTGGTCCACTCAAAGCACGATTGATAACGGGCATAACAATCGGCAGCCGAAGTGAAGCGGCTATATAAACGATCTCCCACATCAACGCCAATCCATTGGCACTGGTGGCCGTCATCGCTCTGGCACCCGCTGCCGCAGCGCCTACTGTGGCACTCATGGCGCTATGCTCGGATTCAGTCAACACCAATTCAGTATCCACCAGACCATCGGCATAGAATTCAGCAAATTGATGCATCAATTCGGTCTGGGGCGTAATGGGATAAGCTGCAACGACATCAGGATTGATCTGCCGCATGGCATGTGCCACCGCCTCATTTCCTGACAAACCCATTATAGTTGGCATAATTTATATTCCTCCATAAGATCAATTTCGATATAATCAATATCAATTCAATTTGAAGCGTTTAAAACTACCATCATTGCTTCGCGAAGGTAAGCCCCGCTCTTCCTGAACAAAATCTTGATCAAAATGATCGTTTGAATTCCCATCGAAGTTGCGATCGGATTTCAGGTTCACCGAAATCAGATGGTCATTAGAACTCGGCCTGCATTTCAATGGCATGGGCCTTTTCAGGACAAACCTTCGCACATAGCCCACACCCTTTGCAAAAATCATAATCGATGCCAGTGACTTTCCCATCCACCACAAGGATGCACGGCTCAGGGCAAGCGTTCCAGCACGCTAAACATTGGATACAACGCTCCTCAAACCAGATCGGCTTAAACGAACGCCACGAGCCAGTCTTATAGCGCCGCGAAGTTCCAGGTTCCAAAATCAATCCGCCAATTGGTATCTCTTTCCAGGACTTTTCACTCATATCGTTTGAACCTCCTCATAAGCACGTCTTACCGCCTTGATATTTTTATCAATCACCTGCTGACTGAATTTGTGCATGAACTTTTTAGTCAGCCCTTTGACCAGCGTATCCATCTGCATCAACCCGGTAGCCTTCATCAGCGCACCAAGCATGACTGTATTTGGAATCGGACGCCCGATTTCCTCCTGTGCAATCTGATTTGCATTCAATATGAAAATCTTGCGATCCGAAGCTTTGAGCTTCTTTTTGATCTCCTCTTTCGTCATCGTCGTGTTGAAAATCAAAATACTATCAGGTTTTGTTCCTTCGGTCACATCAATCGTGTCTAACAGCGTTTGATCCAATACAATCACTACATCAGGATTTTGAATAGCACTATGGATTCGAATCGGTTCATCAGAAATTCTGGTGAAGCCACGAACTGGCGCGCCAGTGCGCTCAGGACCATACTCGGGAAACGCCTGACCATATTTCCCTTCGGCAATCGCCGCTTCAGCGAGCAGCAATGCCGCAGTCTTGGCGCCTTGACCTCCGCGTCCGTGCCACCTTACTTCAATTAAATTTGCCACTTCATTTTCCTCCAAATGATTCATTCCATTATTTTAAAAAAGCAGTCGTCTTTTATGGTTTGAAGTTTCACAACACCGTTGATCGGAACGGTCAGCCGAATAAATTTTTAATGCCCTCATCTTTAACAAATGCAGCATTGGGCACCTGCCATACAAGGAAGTTTGGCATTATTCCAGTATTTCTGCAAGCGATGAGATGATGTTCACCCTCCCCTCATTTTGATATTTTGCTGAGCCCTGAAGGCGCAGATTTTTTGTCATCTCGAAGATTTTAATAGCTGATCCTTCCCTCCAGAGCGCGAGTCAGCGTGATCTCATCAGCGTATTCCAGATCCGTGCCCACTGGAATGCCTCGTGCAATTCGTGTGATCTTTACTCCCAGCGGCTTAATTAATTTGGAAAGATAAAGCGCTGTTGCCTCGCCCTCGACATTCGGGTTATTGGCCAAAATCACCTCTTTCACATCACCCGTCAATCGCGCCAGCAGTTCTTTAATCTTCAAATCCTCTGGCCCGATGCCGTCCAATGGTGAAAGCGCCCCACCCAGAACATGATACAATCCGCGATACTCCCCAGTTTTCTCCAGTGCTATCACATCATTAGCTTCCTCTACCACACAGATCGTCGTTCGATCGCGCTGATCACTCGTGCAGATGGCGCAAGGGTTGGTTTCTGTAATATTGAAGCACACGGAGCAATAAGAAGCCTTGTCTTTGACATCCACCAAAGACTTTGCTAGCGCAATAACCTCTTCGCGGGGGATTTTTAATAAATAAAATACTAATCGCTGAGCCGATTTCTTGCCAATTCCTGGCAGCTTCGAGAGCTCATCTACGGCTCGCTGCATGGAAGTTGAGAGATACCCTGTTGACATGAACTTGTTGTGAAAAACCGTAATAGATTTTATTTAGACAGATCGATTCGAGGCCATCAAAAACCCAGGCCAGGAATTTTCAATCCTTCTGGGATGTTGCTTAAAACACCGCCCGTGATCTTGCTCATCTCTTCATTGGCCAACTCGGTAGAACGATCGAGCGCCTGGTTCACCGCAGCGACAATTAAATCCTCCAACATCTCCACATCCTTAGACTCAAACACCTCTTTTTCAATCTTGACGCTCAAAATTTGCTGCCGTCCATTGGCCACCACCTCTACCATTCCTCCGCCGGCTGAACCAGTCACTTTCATGTTGGCGAGTTCTTGCTTCATTTTTAAAATATCTTCCTGCAACTTTTGGGCTTGCTTAAACAAGGTTCCAAGACCCAGATTCTTCATGAAATTATCTCCCATTTGTGATCATTCACTTTGGTCAATTATCACCTTCATCTGTAATGCAGAACTTTCTAACTGATGCTGTGAAGTAAAGTTCCCTGAGTCGTTGCTGTGATGCGAAGCGAATTTTGATTTCTGCGAACGCAGAAATGTCGAACCAAATCGCCTTTCTGGTCAAGTTGCAATAAAGATCTGAGATACTCAGGCGTGGCCTCTTTTTAAAATTTTCCAACAAGAATTGCCTATCGGATCAGTTCCCCATCAAACTCCTCGATAATGGTTTTGATTAAAGGAATCTTTTGCCCCAGCTTGTCAATATAGCTGTTGCCGTTGCCTGACCCCACTGTCGTAGCCGGGGCCTCAGCCTGGACACATCGAATCCGAAGCGGAACCTGAAACTGTTCGGCCAGAATCGCTTCAATATCCTTGCGGTTACGATTGATGGAATTGATATGAAAGCCGTTCTCCATGCCGAACACTACGATCAGCTCATTGCCCTCAATTCGATCGGGCAAACCTTCATTCAAAAATGAGCCTAAGGCGATCTTCCGCTTTTTGATCTCTTCAATGATCACCCCCCACCGATCCTTGACCATCTCAATATTGACGCCGGCGGTTGCAGCCTGGGTCAGCGACTCAGTGGTGACAGCCACTGCCGCAGCTCTTTCGCCCGAAGGAAATTCGCTCCCTTTCGAATGGGAAACATCGCGAACCACCTTTATCTCAGCTTGCGCGCTTTTTTTTTGATCGTCCATGCTCGTGTTCGCCGCTTTTGGCGACGAAACCAAATTCGGGACCACAGAGGGGACATTGATCACAGCCCCATGCAATACCTTTGCTTTCAGGATATCGATCCCCTCAATCAGCGAGTCAATCTTCTGGACCTTATCCAATTGAATCATTTTAGCAACGATCATTTCCAGAAACAACCGCGGGCTTGCACTGCGCTTGATGCTATTTTGTGCCTCAGAAGTGATCTGAATCAACCGCAAGAGATCTTGTTCTTCAAATTGCGCGCCAAGCGTTTGATAGCGCTGCCGATAATGCTCGGCAGCTTCCACAAACTGCGCTGAACCGACCGCTTTTGTGACCAATATATTCCGAAAATGTTCATTCACCCCATTGAGAAATTCAGCCAGGTCATAGCCATTGTAAAAGATATCTTCAACGATCTGAAACCCAGCTTTCAAATCGCGCTGGAGAATGGCATCGGATAAATTGAAAAAGACCTCCCAATTGATCACGCCAAGGATTTCAAGAATATCCTTTGCCTGGATCTTGGTGCCGCAGAAGGAGATGGCCTGGTCCAGCAAACTTTGGCTATCGCGCATGCTCCCTTCGGCTTTGCGAGCGATGAGCAGCAACGATTCATCATCGATTTCTATATTTTCACGCTGGCAGATCGATTTCAACTGCTCGACGATCTCATGCGTTGAAATTCGCTTGAAATCAAATCTCTGACACCGAGAGATAATGGTTGCAGGGACTTTATGCGGTTCAGTGGTGGCAAATACAAACATCACCCGCGATGGCGGCTCCTCTAACGTCTTCAGGAGCGCATTAAACGCCTCGGTGGTGAGCATGTGCACTTCGTCGATAATGTAGATCTTATGTTTGCCGGGATTGGGGGCGTATTTTAGACTTTCGCGCAAATTGCGAACTTCGTCAATGCCGCGATTGGAAGCACCATCAATTTCCAGCACATCCAGGCTTCGGCCTTCGGTGATATCTTTGCAACTATCGCACTCGTTGCAGGGATTCTCGCTTGGGCCGCTTTCGCAATTGATCGCCTTGGCTAAAATTCGAGCAATGGTGGTTTTGCCGATTCCCCGAGGGCCAGCAAATAAATAGGCATTGGCTAACCGCTTCGTTCGCAGCGCATTCTGAAGCGTTAGCACAACGTGCTTTTGATTAACTACCTCCTCAAATTTTTGGGGACGCCATTTTCGCGCTAAAACCAGATACGACATCGCTATTTGCCTCCACTCCTCGAGCCAGAGAGCCAACCCTCACAAATTGCTCATCAAACCAGGCCAAAGCAGATGAAATGCTATAAACTCCAGGGCGCACGGCAATAAATGCCTCGTTCAAATGCTGCAAACCTGACTTCTCGGTTTTCGGCGAGATAATTCATTACTCAAGGACCGCGATCAACATCATGCGCCAAACAGCGCGGCGCATGATAAAGTTAAGGGACAATAGATATTGTCCCATCTTTCGAGATAAGCATAGCAAGTCAGATAAACGGCTGTGCACCTTGCTCCGATCCCTCTTTTCAGATCAAGGCGCTTCGCAGCCAGCTCCAACCAAGCGACCCTACGGCACATAGAGCGTCCTGCTTACCGTTGCTACCTTCCGATCCTGGCGGGGTTCGGCAGTGCTCCATTGCGCAGGACTTGATTATCAACACCACTTACGAAGAGCCAAGACCCGACGAGCAAACCTCGGCAAGGAATTCGACCCTGCTGTAGCGGATTGCAGGTTACAGGGCACCGCTAGCTCCCCATCTAGCACAGCCTGGTGGAGCAGAAGGGAGTTGAACCCTCGACCTCCAGAGTGCGATTCTGGCGCTCTCCCAACTGAGCTACTGCCCCAAATTTGATTCCACTAAAAAGCAGCTCCCCTGATAACCGATGATCTCATTCGCGATCGGATTGATGATTGAAATGAGTTGCTCCTGCGCTCATTTTCCGCTTATATCTGGCGGAGAGAGAGGGATTCGAACCCTCGGAGAAGCTTTTGGCCCCTCACACGATTTCCAATCGTGCCCGTTCAACCAACTCCGGCATCTCTCCTCATCATCATCCGAACCTGTGCAGCGGAGAGGGGGGGATTCGAACCCCCGTTCACCGTAAGGCGAAAACGGTTTTCGAGACCGCCCCGATCAACCACTCCGGCACCTCTCCATTGCTAAATTTTATTTATCGATGCAAGCAATCTGAAAGATGTTGCCTGATTCTCTTTAAAGCCAAAACTTCTCGCCTAATTCAATTCCCCAAAAGCCTGGCCGCTTCTCAGCTTTGCAAAAAAGTCCTTGAGAATCGATTCGCACCTTGCCTGCAAAATTCCCGGTATAACGCTCACCGCAGAATGAAGGCGATCGTTGCGCAAAATATCAATAGCCGAGCCACAGGCACCCCACCGCGGATCGCCAGCTCCATACACGATTGCTTGAATTCTTGCATTGAGAATCGCACCCGCACACATCGGACATGGCTCAAGGGTAACATAAAGGGAAGCTTGGTCCAGACGCCAGGAAGCAAGATAATTTGCTGCTGCTGTGATCGCTAGAATCTCTGCATGAGCCGTAGGGTCCTGAAGTGTTTCGATTAAATTATGCCCCCGACCAATGATCCGATTTTCATATACCACCACTGCTCCGACCGGAACCTCTTTCTTCTGATAGGCTTTTTCCGCCTCTAAAAACGCTTGTTCCATCCACTTTTCATGTTCAACCATAAAATCGGTCACATCCGTCAATGCGATCACTTTAATCGGTTTCAAATCTCAGAAGGACAGGTTCTCAGCGCAATCGAGCAAACGCTATTAAGCTGGTACGCCCGGAGGGAATCGAACCCCCAACCTTCTGGTCCGTAGCCAGACGCTCTATCCAATTGAGCTACGGGCGCTTGTTTGGGTAATTAGATAACTGAGCAATTGGGTCAAAAACAATTTTATCGTATTTTTGCCAATTGCCGAATCACCTAAAGGAGTAGCGCGTACGGGAGTCGAACCCGTGTTACCGACGTGAGAGGCCGGCGTCCTAGGCCACTAGACGAACGCGCCAAATACCATTAAAATCAGATGAACATTTTATGATCATTCATTGATTTAGTTTCTAATAGTACGCCCGGAGGGAATTGAACCCCCAACCCTCTGATCCGAAGTCAGATGCTCTATCCAATTGAGCTACGGGCGCTTATTTGGGTAATCAGGTTGCTTGATAATTGGGTAGCTTGTGAATTAGCTTGAATAACCAAATTGATCGCTAATTTTGTTTGCTTAGCTTATCACCAAATTACCGAATCGCCTGATTAACCAATCTGGCTGGGGAGCAGGGATTCGAACCCCGATTCCATGGTCCAGAGCCACGTGTCCTGCCGTTGAACGACTCCCCAATTTAGATCGTAGATCAAAGATTTTGATTTTGGAATTAATGATACTGCTATAAATTCCTATTGATAGATAGCCAGTAAATCGCTTTGTTGATTCTCCGCAGCACGACTTCTTTGCCCAAGATTTCCATTAATTCAAACAAACCTGGACTGACGGCAAAACCAGTCAGCGCCAATCGAATCGGATGAATAAACTTCGCAGCGCTGATGCTACTTTCCTCCGCCAAATTTCGAATGGCTGTTTCAATTGTTGCGGCATTAAATTCAGCTATTCTTGTCAGCACTTCGGCTGCGGCTGCTAATCGGTCCTTGGCTAAATTGTCACTCCAATACTTTTGGATGGCTGCCGCCTCATACTGCTCGGGATCTTTAAAAAAGTAGTAGCCCAACTGAGCAAAATCGGTCGTCTTTTTAATTTTCGGCTTGAGCAGCGAAATGGCCTTTTTAATATAAGCTTCGCTATATTCGTTTCCGATGATAATCTGGTTCTCTCGTAAGATTGGAAGCACACGTTGCGACAGCTCATCATCGGTCATGCGGCTGATATATTCACCGTTCATCCAGATCAATTTTGCTTCATCAAAAACAGCACTCTTTTTGGCGATCCCTTTCAGGCTAAAGCTTTCGATCAATTCCTGCTGGGTCATGATCTCACGATTATCCCCTGGGGACCAACCGAGCAGTGCCAGAAAATTGAACATCGCCTCTGGCAAATATCCCTCAGCCTGATATTCTGAGACTGAAGTCGCACCATGCCGCTTGCTCAACCGCTTTTTATCTGGACCGAGAATCAGCGGCACATGAGCAAACTTCGGGTATTGCCAACCCAGCGCCTGATAGATCAACACCTGCTTCGGAGTGTTGGAGAGATGATCATCACCCCGAATGACATGGGTGATCGCCATATCATGATCATCTACTACGACCGCAAAATTGTAGGTCGGTATCCCATCCGAGCGGATTAAGATAAAATCATCGAGCGTTTTATTATCAATTGTCACAGAACCATGAACTTCATCAATAAAACTGGTTTGCCCTGGATTGGTCTTCAAGCGCACAACGCGTGGCTTTCCCTCAGCCTCCAGCTTTTGGCGCGCTTCTAAAGTGAGATTGCGACAATGGCCGTCATATCGATAGGCGCGTTCATCATGCTCATCCAGGGACTTTCGGCTCGCCAACCGTTCTTGATCGCAATAACAATAATAAGCATGATCCTCTTCAATAAGCTGCTGCGCGATCTGTTGATAGCGCGTTAAGCGTTGAGACTGAAAAATCGGCTCTTCATCCCAATTGAGTCCCAGCCAACTCAAACCATCATAGATTGCCTGAACCATTTTCGGATCAGAGCGAGCAAAATCGGTATCCTCAATCCGCAATAAGAATTTTCCTCGCTCGTGCCTGGCAAAGAGCCAATTGAAGATCGCCGTCCTGGCGCCACCGATGTGGAGATAGCCGGTAGGGCTTGGAGCAAAGCGGACGCGCACCTCACCTGTTCCTTCAACCATATCCATGGAAAACCGAATGCTATCCTTCAGCCCTATTGATCTCCTATATCAAACCCTGATTATTATTTGAAGCGACTTTTCCAATAGCGACTGCATTCATCTCTTCAATAGCCCTCCCTCGCGACTGCTGGCGGAGAGGGAGGGATTCGAACCCTCGGTAGCTCTAACGAACTACAACGGCTTAGCAGGCCGCCCCGTTCGACCACTCCGGCACCTCTCCAAGCGTGTGTACTGGCAGTTCTACTGGCGGAGGACGAGGGACTCGAACCCCCATGTCCACAAGGGACGGCGGTTTTCAAGACCGCTGCCTTACCAATTAGGTCTAGTCCTCCAGAGGTTCAAATATACAAACTTTTAATCTCTTAGTCAATAAATTTTTTGATCAAATCGATATTTTAACGAAACAATTTGGTCAACCAGCTCATGTCTTGATCAATTGCATTATGAGGACAAGCCTCATCGCAACAAAAACAGCTAATACATTTTTGATAGTCGATCACAGGAAATCCATCTCGCGGAGTCATCGCCTGCGTGGGGCAAATCCGAATACAAGCGCCACAGCGTTTGCAACGATCAATGTCCGGTTTGGGCCGCACCCATATTAATTTGCCCAAAAGTTTTACCATGGCCGGCGGCACATAGCGATGCAATCGATTAGTCGGAAGCTCAATTGAACCCGTCAGGAGCGATGGCATAGGGTCGCCGAGCATTTCAATCCGCTGCAATTCTGCTTCCCCCAAACCGCGCTGATATGCATAGTTCGTGGTTAAAATCTCTCCGTTATCAAAACCTACCACGTTGGCGGCGACACTATCCAGGGCCACCGCATCGCAGCTTCCCAGCACTACGCCCAGGTGGCGCGGCTTGCCAGCAGAAGGTCCATTGCCCTCCATCATCTCCACCGCATCCATGATGCTTAACCCAGGCTGTACCGCTTGAAAAACATCCACAATGATTTCAGCGAACTCCTCTACCTTAGGCGATTGTTTATGATATTCGCTTTTTCGGAAACCCGGTATCACGCCAAACATGTTTTTAATTGCACCAGTATAAAGCATCAAATTATGGGTTTTTAATTTACAGATATTGATCACCAGATCAGCCTCGGCTACGGCCTGGGCAATAAAATACGACTTGCCATTGACCCTTCTTTCGACCACCCCTTTTTTCTCCAATTGAACCAGCTTAGCGCCAGTCTCTTGGGCGACGCGTTCCATTCCAGTGATACGCCAATATTCCTCGATCGGCCGCGAAATGCCCGCTGGGCTATCGCCGATGGTAACATTGCCACCAAGCTCCATAACCCGCTTGATAACCGATTTCACAATCGCTGGATGCGTGGTCGCCGCTCGCTCTGGTGGCTTGGCGGCCAATAAATTCGGCTTCACATGCACCCTCATCCCAGATCTAACAAATCGTTCCATGCCGCCTAACAGCCGATCTAATCGATCAACAGCCGCATCTACCACCTCTTGGTCGTAATTGTGACAATGGACGATCGCTACTGAGCTATTGCCATCATTCTGAAACGCTTTAATTTGAGATGATCCCATCAAATTTGCTTCACCTTGAACCTGAAATTCTTAAATGAAGATTCATTCTAAGGCTCCCGCAATGCACTCGAGAACGCACTGAAAGAAATTCTTATCTGCAAAGTTTTCTTGCCAATCCGCCTATTCTGCGGTCAAAGGGTCTTCATATTTCACTGTTCTGGTTCATTTTCAAATTTTGGTTGAGCACTAAATTCGGACAAACAACTTCCCAGGGAGTTGCTTCACCAGATCTCTAAATTCAAGCGGCAATAGGGCCGATAGGGTCTCCGCCGTCGATTTACCGATCGCAGCCGATAACATGTCAATGTGAATTGGCTCATGGCCCAAATGACTCAACAACAATCTCTCCAGTTCTGTTAAATCGGCTGGCAACTCTTTGGTTCGGACCTCATCTTCTTTTAGGAATTTTTTCAACTGCGGCTCTAATTCGATGATGATATCCATGGTATCAGTGATCAATTTAGCGCCGTCCTTAATGAGCTGGTTGGTCCCGGCACTCTTTGGACTATTAATATTGCCAGGGACCGCAAAGACATCACGGTTTTGTTCCAGGGCATAGTTGGCAGTGAGCAGTGCACCGCTTTTCGTCCCCGCCTCGACGACCACCGTAGCAAGCGATAAGCCGGACACAATGCGGTTGCGTCGCGGAAAATTCACTGCATCAGGCTTGGTACCCAATGGAAATTCGGAGAGGAGCGCTCCCTGATCGATGATTTTGTCGGCCAAATTTTTGTTCTCCGGGGGGTATATGTAATCGAGCCCGCATCCCATCACAGCCAGCGTTCTGCCGCCCGCTCGCAATGCAGCCCAATGACTGATCGTATCAATGCCGCGCGCCAGGCCACTCACAACCACCAAACTCTTTTGCGCCAGTTCGCCAGCTATCTTCTCTGCCACCAGTTTGCCGTAACTGCTCGGCAGTCGCGTCCCTACCATAGCAATCGCATAACGATCCGTCTTCAGAAGATTTCCTTTCACAAAAATAAAAGCAGGTGGATCAGGAATACGCTTCAAATTGTCTGGATAACGATCATCCCAGAAATCAATGATATCGATGCCCAGCTTGGTGGCTCGATCGAGTTGTTCAGCACCGAATTTGAAATCTTTATTCTCTTTGATATTTCGCGCTGTTTTCAGCTCAATGCCATCCACTTCGCATAGCTGCTTAATCGTCGCACTAAAGATCAACTCCGTTGATTTAAAGTGCGCAACCAGCGACCGAATTCGAGTCGCCCCAACACCAGGAATCGAAGATAAATTGATCAATTGCGCTTTATCGATATACATCGTCCAGCCAAGATTAAATTTGAACCTAAATTTCTGAATTAAATTTCTTCCAAAATGGCAAAGGATGTTTGTTAAATTTGATGCGCTTTTGGACACAAAGAGCCCAGAGAATCGCCGAGGTCACTGAGTGATAAATTCGAATACCTTGCTCAGTGATCTCTATGGTCGCTTGGGGATCTCTGTGTTCATGAAAAATATTTTAGAAAGTATGGGTTCATTTTAGAATTTTAGATTGAAATAAAATATCCATTCAAAATCAGATGGTATTCTTTGCCCAGAACACCCCGCAAACAAAATAAGCTCATGAAATACCCTTGTTCTCGAAAATAATCCACATTTGCGATCCACCTTGTTGGATCCGCAAACCGCGGTTCCTCAATCTTGTTCTTTTGTGTATTACCAGATGGCCAAAACTTCAACTCGGCCTGGCAGCCAATTCTATACCCAAATGGCATCGGCTCAACCTCTCACCATTTTGGTACCATGCGGGCAATATCGCTTAAATGGAATAAATAACCTCACACTTTCTGCTGATCTTCTCAAAGGAGATCCGCAGCGCGAGCTCAATTAAATGATCTTTGTTCGGCCAACAATTATATAATAAAATTGAGAGCGATGCAAGCAAAATGTTTGTATTTTTATAGCCACCCAAATTGCCAATTCGGAAGCAGCCTTGCGCCAGAACAGCCTGCTATTTCGACTTCTCATTCGCGTATTCGATCAACTGCCATAATTTGATCTTCAGTTCATCTAACCCGTCTCCTCTTATCGCCGAAATTTTCAAATAAGGAATGTCTGAGCCGCTTAACTTATCAAAACCAGGTGGCTCATCGTCTGAAGCGAGATCGATTTTGGTAAACACAATCAGCGAAGGTCGCAATAGCAACGCTTCTTTATACTGCTTCAATTCGTTTCTCAAAATTTGATAATCATCATAGACATTTTCAGAGTTCCAGGCAATTAGAAACGCCAGCACTTTGGTTCGCTCGATATGCCTCAAGAAATCCAGCCCCAATCCTTTGCCTTGCGCCGCTCCCTCGATGAGGCCAGGAATATCCGCCATTACGAAACTGCGTTGATCTTTAAAATGCACAATGCCCAGATTGGGGGCTAAAGTTGTAAATGGATAGTCTGCAATTTTGGGACGAGCAGCCGTCAAACGGGAGAGCAAAGTCGATTTTCCTACATTGGGTAGGCCCACCAGTCCCACATCAGCGATCAATTTCAGTTCCAATAGAACTGTTCGCGACTCGCCGGGTTCACCAGGTTCGCCAATGCGCGGCGTTCTGTTCGTTGGAGTGGCAAAACGGGCATTACCGCGGCCGCCTTTGCCACCCCTGGCAACAATCGCTCGCTGTCCAGGGGCTACCAGGTCAGCAAGCAACTCGCCCGTTTGTTCATCTTTAACCACCGTTCCCATCGGCACACGGATGACCAGATCCTGCCCACTGCGACCGGTTTTATTCGCGCCCTGCCCGTGCCGGCCCGATTGCGCCTTGAACTTGGTTCGGTAGCGAAAATCAAGCAAAGTCTGCAAATTTGGATTCGCTTCGATGATCACATCCCCCCCTTTTCCTCCATCGCCACCGTCCGGCCCGCCTTTCGGCACATATTTTTCTCGCCGAAAGCTAACCACGCCATTGCCTCCATTCCCAGCGATCGTTATAATTTTAGCTTGATCAATAAACATCTTGTCAATTCACTTATTTAATTTTTTCTGAAATGCTAAAATGAAAATCTGTTCTTTAATAGGCCCACGGAGCAAACGAAAATAAATTAAAAGTGCTTCTTATCTTTCGATTATGGTGTCATTCTATGAATCTATGGTTCACCTTAGAAATTTGAGTGTCTTCTGATATCGAAAATTTCGCAACAAGCAAATGATTTGGCCTGACCATCTATTGCAATCCTGTTTCTCAATGATAGAAAATGAACGCTGCGTTGTCTAAAGCATATTGTCTCCCAGAACAGATCAAGAATCGCCGATCCTGCTATCTTTGAATTGATCGATCTGCCCGGTTGAAAATCAATAAAATTTCTTGGCCCAAATCAATGCGCCAAGCGGATAACCATCAATGATGTTTTCGGGCAAAATCATTTATGGAAATGAAAAACGCAGATAGCTTTGTGGGCCAATCTGCGTTTTTTGCGCTCTGAAAAAAGTTCAGCTATTGAATATAACTCTCCCAGCGGGCCTTCAGGTTTGGATCTCTCATAGTCTCCATGAGATAATTACCAAATTCTTCAGCCGTAGCCCCGGTATCGCGACCAGTTATCACCAATTTTTTCTCATACTGCCCGCAAATGTCCAATGCCATTTCTAATTTTTCAGCTTTATCACCGAACCCAATATGCCGCAACATCATTGCTCCAGCTCGAATCAGGCTGCTGGGATCCGCATATTTGCCTCGTCCCTCTTTGATCATTCTGGGAGCGCTCCCATGAATAGCTTCGAACATTGCATATCGCTTTCCAATATTCGCCGAACCAGCCGTACCGACCCCGCCTTGAAACTCTGCCGCTTCATCAGTCAAAATATCACCATAGAGATTGGGGAGTACCACCACTCGAAATTGAGTGCGTCGCTTCGGATCTACTAATTTGGCGGTCATAATATCGATATACCATCCCTCCCACTTCACCTGAGGATATTCCTGAGCGATCCGTTTGGCTGTCTCTAAAAACAAACCATCCGTTGTTTTCACAACATTCGCTTTGGTCACCACAGTCACATGATTGATATTATTCTTAGCAGCATAATCGAACGCCATGCGAATAATTCGCTCTGCACCTTGCTTGGTGCAAACCGTAAAATCGAACGCCAGATCCTCAGTGATTTGGATCCCCTTTGAACCTAACACATAAGCTCCCTCAGTATTCTCACGGAAAAAGATCCAATCGATCCCCTCTTTAGGGACTTTAACCGGCCTGACATTGGCAAACAGATCCAGATATCGACGCATAGCGACATTGGCACTTTCGATGTTCGGCCATTGATCCCCTTTCTCTGGCGTCGTCGTGGGCGCTTTCAGAATCACATGACATGCTTTAATCTCCTCTAAGACATCGTCTGGAATCGCTTTCATGTGTTTCGCCCGATTCTCAATCGTGAGACCCTCGATATCGCGGAATACGATCTTACCGTCTTTCAGCTCTTGTTCTAACAACGAAGATAAAACGCGCACCGTCTCCTTGGAAATGATCGGACCAATACCATCTCCCCAGCAAACTCCTACAATAATGGGTTTCAGTTTCGAATAATCGATCCAATCATCCGCCTTCTTCATTCGCTCCACCCGCTCGAGTTGTTCTTTCACCAATGCTTCAAAATGCTGCTTAGCTCGCTCCAGCACCTCTTGATCCATGCTTTGCCCTCCGTCTTTTCTTCTAATGATCTGATAAATAACTGGTTTTTTAGCCAAAGAATATAAATAAATTTGGCCTATAAAGCAAGCGATTTTTCGGTCGAAAAGTTCCCGCTAATTTTCTGGCTTGCTTTTTTGTCGCTTTTTTGCTATGTTCTGCCTCGATTAAAATGTGAAACTGTATTTTTTCAATTCAAAAAATCAAAATCAGTCACAGATCAAAATAGAGGATCGGCCATTCGCCCAGCTTATTTTAATAGCAACCAGAAACGAAATGCATCGAAGCTCCAATTTGCAGGCGAATCTGAAAATTTTCGCATTTTTAATAATAGATGTTTCAGCGATAATTCAATAAGTCCAATAGCATGTTCTCGCAATCGCTGACAAAGACAAAATGATTTCTATTGAACGGCTTTGCATAAACGCTGGACTAAAACATCGAAATACCACAGGGCCCAACTCGGCCAAACCAATTTTTGGATAAAATCAAACATGGGATTAACAAATGATAAGATTATTGTACATCACAAAACGAGTCTATCAAATCAGTACGATTTTGCTGCCACTATCTATCTTGATTCACTTTTTCGGCGTTGCTGCATTTTGTGGGCAGCCGCCTGACGGATTCGAAACCTACGCCTCAATTGCCCGAGCGATCACCGATACTGCCTTAGCTGATTGCTATTCTTATTCCCTGTTAGGAGAGCTGTGCTACAATATCGGCCCTCGACTCTGCGGATCACCCCAGGCTGCCGCTGCGGTGGAATGGAGTCGCCAGGTGATGGTCAAATTGGGTTTCGATAATGTCCATTTGCAGCCGGTGATGGTCCCACATTGGGAGCGTGGCGCTATCGAAGAAGCGGCGATCATCAATTCATCTTTGGTTGGCACAGTTCCGCTCTCCGTTTGTGCGTTAGGGGGAAGTGTAGCGACTCCCGAAACAGGAATCGTCGCAGAGGTAATCGAAGTAAAAAGCCTAAAAGAAGCCTCAGCTTTGGGCAAAAAAGCGCAGGGGAAAATTATCTTTTATAACCGACCAATGGACCCAAAAACAATCAATACCTTTGCTGGATATGGTAATGCTGTGGATCAACGAACCCTGGGGGCAATTGAGGCGGCAAAAGTTGGCGCGGTGGCTGTCTTAGTCCGCTCCGTGACCACGCGCAGGGATGACGTCCCCCATACTGGCTTAATGCATTATGATAATTCTGTCCCCAAAATTCCAGCAGCGGCTATTAGCACCATGGCTGCGGACTTGCTCAGTACGTTGCTCGCCCATGAAAAGAACCTGAGAGTTCGGCTACGATTAAATTGCCAGAATTTCCCCTTCGTCCAATCGGCCAATGTGATCGGAGAAATTACAGGTATCGAAAGGCCGGAGGAGGTAGTTTTAATTGGCGGTCATCTGGATAGCTGGGATGCAGGACATGGGGCCCATGATGATGGTGCTGGATGCGTCCAGGCGATCGAGGCGCTTCGGCTGATCAAATGCCTTGGACTCAAACCCAAAAGGACAATCCGCGCTGTCCTGTTTATGTGTGAGGAATTTGGTGTCTTTGGCGGTCCAGCTTATGCCGATAGCATCGGCAAGCTTGGGCTCAAACACATCGCTGCCATTGAGGCAGATCGCGGTGGATTCGCGCCCCGAGGCTTCGGGATAAGTGCCGAGGATCGAATTGTCGATCGGTTGAAACGCTGGCAATTTTTGTTCGAGCCAATGGACGCCGCCAATATTTTCCGCGGTGGCGGAGGCGCTGATATCAGCCCATTAGAGAAGTACGGCACAATCACCATGGGCCTGATGGTGGATTATCATCGCTATTTCGATTATCACCACTCCGCTAACGATGTATTTGACGCAGTAAACGAACGGGAATTGGAACTCGGTGCTGCAGCAATGGCAATTTTCGCTTATGTCTTGGCGATGGAAGGAATAGAGTAGGATTCAATGCAGCGCTGATCAGATGTTCGCTGTTTAGCAGGGGGGTACAAACTAAGTTACAAAATTGCTGTCATTACCAGGAGCGAAGCGACAAAGCGATCTGTTAGTTAAAATGAGATTGCTTCGCTTCGCTCACAATGACATTTCGGTGTAACAGCAATTGAGAATCACTCGATCAGTAGGACGATTCTCAATCATAGTGGCAACACATCATAAGCATTTCAAGTGAAACGAAGCGATCCTTAAGATTTTATCGTTAAGCAAGGATTGCCATATTATTTCGTGCATTGTATGACATAATCATAAAAATGCTATTTTGCATTCGAGCTAATTGTCACTTCAATTTATTCAGATCAAGGCTATTATCTCGTCAGGTCAGCGGCCTATGAACCATAGATCGAATTTTGGCTCTTATGCTGATTCGCATTCCCAATCATCAGGGAAATTTAATTTTTTGAGCTCTGCATTTGCGATTGCTTCGGCGACCAACGCCGGCCAGTTTTCGATCGCGTTCTCTGCTGCCAGGACCTCATCCAGTTGCGCATGCGTTTCAGGACTCTTCGGCACCAAATAGCTGCAGCAATCATCATAGGGTTCAATGGAAATCGGAAAGGTATCGAGCTGCTTGGCCTGTGCGATGATCCATTCCTTGTCCAGTCCAATTAGCGGACGCAATATTGGCAATTTGCACGCTTGCGAGATCACGCCGATATTATCAAGCGTCTGCGAGGCAACCTGGCCCAGGCTTTCCCCGGTTACCAGCGCCTTGCCACGTTCTTTCTGCGCAATTGCCTCAGCGATCCGCAACATCATCCTCCGATATAGGATCAACCGAAGTTTAGCGGGCGCCTGCATGATGATCGCCTCTTGTACCTTCACCAGCGGCACCAGATAGAGACGGCTTTGATATTGATAGCGTGTCAACTGGCTGGCCAAACGAATAGCATTGTGATAAGAGGCTTTATTGGTGAATGGGAAACTGTGAAAGTGAACAAACACTACCCGACAGCCGCGCGTCATCATCAGATAGGAGGCGACGGGAGAATCAATTCCCGAAGATAAGAGACTCACCACCCGTCCGCTGCTTCCCACTGGCAACCCACGAATACCCTCATGACGATCGAAATAATAATAGATCCGTTTATTGAAGATTTCGATGTGGCAGGTCAAATCTGGATTGTGGAGGTCCACCGCTTTGTTCAATCCCATAAAAATTCTCTCCCCAACCAGTTGATTGACCTGGACAGATGTATAAGGATAATCTTTATCGACGCGGCGCGTTGCTATTTTAAATGAACGGAAGTCGATCCCTTTTAATTTTTCAAATATCTGCTCCCGCAAAATTTGGACATCGTGATCCCCTTGATACGCGACACTGAAATGAGCAATCCCGATCACATGTGATAATCGTTCAATCACCTGATCAATCGCTGCTCCATCTGCGATTTCCAGGATGAATCGCCCAAAATCCATCTTAACCTTATGTTCAGGACATCCGCGAAGGGCCTGCTGAATATTATCGCGCAATCTGCTCTCAAAGAAACCACGATTTCCCTTTTTCAGACCAATTTCGCTGTAATGAATGATAAAAAGGACATGAGAATCGCCGATCCGCTCGAAGCTTGATTTCATAATTATACTATTCACCAATCAAAAATTTATCTATAAGAGATTAGCATTGCCATGTCATTCCGCGCAGACTCTTATGTTGTAGCTTATCGGCTTAGCCTGGGAGGATCCGATATGACCACCATGAATTTCGTTAAAAAATCGATGAGCCTGGCGCAGAGGATTCCTTCGGTTTGAACCGAAACAAAAAAGGAGTTTGAGTAACAAACTCCCTTAAATCACCAACCCTATCAGCAAACTAACTTTTGGAAGCATATTTTTGGAAGAATTTGATCCGCTTCTTTTTCGAGTTCAACTCGAGTTGCTTGAGATATTTCAGCACCTGGAACCAGCTCAGCTTGATATTACCATAGCGTGGGGTATTCAATTCCCTCATGATTTTGATGCTTCCGTAATCTGGATTTTCCTTAACAAGCTGCTGAATTTTTTCTTCGATGCTCTTGTCCTTTGCTTCCACTTTCATCATGCGGTCGAGATAGTCTTCGCGTTTTCCGGCAGGTTCAGCCGGTTGCGCAGCGCGAGGTTTAGCAACACTCGGTCGCTCTTCCTCGACCATGGCTGGCTGCAATGGTTCGGCTTTCGGCCGAGCCTTATCAAAATCAGCAATGGCATCTTCCAGCGAATCGAATGCTTTTAAAATGTAATGAAACTCTAATAGCTCGAACACCTCATACACATCAGGGATCATGCTCACCAGCTTTAGATCGCCACCTTTTTCGCGAATCCCCTTGATCTCGCTGATGAAGATCCCCCATCCAGCACTACTGATATAATCCACATTGGCCAAGTCAATTATGATGTTATAGCAATTTGCAGCTAATAATTGTTCAAGCGAGTGCTCCAATTCGGCGGAGGTCGTCGTATCAATATAGCCTCCAACTTTGATGACCGAAATATTATTGTTTGTGCCTGCTTGTTTCACTGACAATTGGATTCCTTCCATCATGCTCTCCAGCTATATGACCCCTGAAATTTAATCGGCAAAAAATATAAGGGAAATTTATGAAAAAGTCAATAAAAAAATCAGAATTAAATCTTTTGTTTTTTTAATATTTCACGATCGCTCTTTTTTAATCGATAGTTCCTCGGCTCTCTTAATATACCCCAGAATATCTTCTCGATTGGGGTTATATTTCAACGCGGTTTTCCATTCCCGAATCGCATCCCCATATCTGCCCATGTTCGCATAAATTACCCCCGTATTCTCATAAGCATCAACATCCGAAGGATCGATCTCCTTAACACGCTGGTACGCTTTGATCGCTAAATCCACCTTGTTGACCCGATAATATGCGTTCCCCAGGATACTATGTGCCTCCTTAAAATCGGGATAAAGCTCAACCACCTTCAAGAACTGCTCGACCGCTTGCGCATAATTTTGCTCCTGATAATACTTAATGCCCAAAGCTAAATACTTTTCGCGCAATTGCTCAGGAGAAGGAACACCTGACGACGCCTGGGGGGGCACTTTTCTCTCCACCCTGCGATCTGTACCAGTCACCTCTCCAATCGCTTTACCCGCTTTGCTGGTCGTTATCGAATCTGCCTCCTGAGCGACAGGTTCCAGGATTGCTTGTTCGGTCCCGGTCTCTTCAAAAAATGTAAGCTCGTTCTCAATCTCTTCAATGAGATCATCAAAGGAAAATTCTGTGATCGCGCTGCTTTGCGCATCGTCCAGCAAATCACTGTCATCAATTGTCACGACCTTCAATGGCTCTTTTTCCTCCCCCAGCTCGATCGTTTCATCATCAGGGGCAGAAAATTCGTCTTGGCTAGAGTTCAAAGCAACGTCATCCGCTTTGTCACTCGATTTATCTACTGGCTGATCCTCACTTGGCAGTCTGCCATCGTTGTCTTCCTCCATTTCGAAGATCAGATCCTTGAAACTGACATGATCGGTGATCGTATCGAAGGCCAATTCCTTTTCGCCTTCGGTGCTCACGGACGAATCACCCAACAGTTCATCGATGTCAATCTCTTCTTCTGGCTCGATGTCAACCTGCTCCACGGGTGTGCCTTCTTCGGTGGTCAATTTTTCTGGCTCAGTGGTTGCAGGCTGAACGACATCCTTTTCAATGGTGGACTCGACCTCAGGAGGCGTCGGTTCGGACGATGCCGCTGCTTCCGCTTCTTCTTCCCATATATCGCGAAAACTCAATTCCTCTTCAAGCTCCATGGAATCGGATGGCACAGCCGGTGCCTCAGAGAGCAGCTCATCCAAATCAAGATCAGCTTCGATATCGATATCCTCGGTTCCGCTTGGAGCCGAAGGTTTCTTTTCCGGTTCTTCTAAAATTTCTGGTTCAGGCAATGGTTGTTCGGTCGGCGGCTCAGCCTTTTTCGCTTCAACAACTGCCGAAGCTGGTGGCTGTGACGGCGTTGCGCCTGGCTTTCGCTTTTCCAATAAATCCTCAATCGGAAGCGTCACCATGCTCTCCAATACAAATTTATCATCTAACTCTTGCGACGCCGCTTCCGCCGCTTGCGGTTTAGGTTGAACAACTGGCTCCTCTGGTCTGGTCTTCGGCTTATACTCGTATTTTGGAGCTGGGGTTGAAGTCGGGGTGTAAAGGTTCTCCAAATCCTTGCGAAGAATTACCCGGCCGTCCAGCGTCAGCATCGGCGTGCCTGGTGGTTTTAATCGCTTCCGCTTTCCCGCTCGAGCAATATAAGCTTCGCGTAGTTGCTTCGTGTTCAAGCGACTGCGCACCAGCTCTTCGTAAATCCGACTTTCATTGATCTTCGTAAAGCCGTAAGCCTCCGTATCCAATTCCTCGCTGATGCGCTTCGCACCGTATTCGGGATGATTCTTGATGATGTCATAGATCTTGGTTTTCTCTTCGATACTCAGATGCTTGGCTTCGACCGAAACAGTCTCGTCGATTGAATAGGCATCGAGACCTTCCTCCTCAAAGACCCTTTTGTACTTGTTATAATAAGCGTACGTGGTGATCCCTGCTTCCTCACACGCCTCTCGAATGCTTTTCCCCTGCGAAATCAATTGATGCGCCAGGCGAGCGCGGTTCAGTTCAATCTTTTCTGGCGTGCTCTTTTCTTTAATCGCAACTACCGTAATATCGTCGCTCTGTTCATACCCTTCAGTAAACGAATGGATCTCGTCCCTTAATTTCTTCACGAACTCATCGACACTTAAGTGACCATAATTTCGAATCACATCTAACAGTCGCTCTTCACCAAATAGTTCACGACGACTGTTCATTGCCTCGGTGATCCCATCGGTGTACAACAGCAGAATATCATCCTCGGTCAACTGGATCGTATCAGACTCAATGGATTTTTTAAACAGATCGGGATCGGGCAGTGCAATACCGACCGGGAAACCGTGGGGATTGAGATAATAGGTCTTATTCGTGCTTTTCCGATATAGGATCATCGGATTATGGCCGGCACTGGCGTAATTGATCCTGCGTCGTTTGGAATCGATGATGATATAAAACAGGGTAACAAACATTCCCTTTTTCATATCTTCAACGACGATATCGTTGACACGAGTCAACACCTCGGACGCAGATTTAATCGAGCGGGCCTCGGTCCGCAATGTCGCTTTAATATAGGCCATCACCAATGAACCGGGAACGCCCTTGCCTGAAACATCTGCCACCACAATGCCCAAAGTATCCTTATCCACCTCAATGAAATCGAAATAGTCGCCTCCCAACTCTTTCGCTGCTTCATAATAAGGGGCGATTTCATATCCTTCGATCGTGGGGACTTCGCGTGGGATCAAGCGCTGTTGGATTTCCTGCCCCACCTGCATTTCGGTTTTAATTCGTTGTTGCTCTGCGAGATTCTTTTGGGACTCCCGAACCTTATCGGTCATTTCAAGGAATGCGGCAGCCATTTCGCCGACCTCGGAGCTGCGATCAAAATCAATCTCATCTTTCACATTGCCAGAACCGAGCTCTTTTACCCAGGCTGCCAGCTTTCGGAAGGGGTTCAAGATGAAATAAATGAGAATAAATATGCCGGCATATCCGATGACCAAGACCAACAATGCCACCTGCAAATCTTTGATCCGCTGGGTAGCAATCTTTTTGCGGACATGATCCCTATTGATTTCTAAATAAACCTTACCAATCGGAGACCGATCATTATCCAAAACCGGTCGCACAAAACTATAAAGCTTCTGGTTGTTTTCTGCCGTATAAAGGAACAGAAAATCACCATAGTGCTCTTTTGGATTGGTGATTTTATATTCAGAATTGAAATACAAGCTGAACAAATCGGCATCGGTCGTATAAAGCAAACGGTCGGTATCATCCACCAAAATGATGCGCTGAATTTCCTTGCGTTCTTTGATGTACTCATTGATGATTGGACTGCTGTTATAGGGATCCAGCTTTTCAGAGCCTCGCATCAGCAATCGAGCTAACTCTTCGGCAGAAAATTTTTGGGTTTTGACAAAATCATTGAATACCTTATTCCCATGAATAAAAAAGAACAGCAAATAAGCGATCGCGACAACGACCGTTAGAATCGCTCCCGTTACCATCGAATAACGGGTTTTCAAGCTAAATGTCAACGCCGAGGTCGGTTTACGCTCAGCAATCTTTTTCCGAGATCCGCCATCGCGATAAACGGTCATTCTTAATTCATTGCCTTCTTCAGTATGCTGATAATCGATTTCATCGATCATCTTTCGCATCATGAAGATGCCCAATCCGCCTTTTTTCCCAATTTGCACGTAACGCATCAAATCAGGATCTTCCACGCGTTGCGGATCAAAATATTTGCCCTGGTCGATGAGAACGACCGTCATGCTGTTCTTTTTGACAATCACGCGGAGCGTGATCATCCCCACACCATCATAATCGCGATAAGCGTGTTTGATAATATTTGTCGCTGCTTCATCGACGCATAGCTTCAGGTGATTGACGACATTTTTAGGGAAATTATGCTTCCGTCCGACCTTTGTGACAAAGTTGCGCAAGTCGCCGAGATGATCAACAAGAGCAGGGACCTTAATTTCCTCATGAATGGCTGCTTTGAACACGCGTTTACCCCTTCTTACTTACTAATTCCGTTCTGTTTTCGGTCCTTTGCGCTGCTGCTCAATGCGTTCCCGTGCCATATCAATTGCTTCTAAAATACTTTTATTGTATCGCTGAACCTTCTGAATCTCTTCGAAAATCTTGAGCGCATCCTCATATTTGCCTGCTGCCAGCAATTTAACCGCCTCAAAGTAGCGCTTGTTCAATTCAGGCGGCATTTTTTCCTCGCGAGCATTGGCCCGAGCCTCTGCATCATCATAATATTTTCGAACCGTCGCATCATTCGGCTGGAGTGACAACGCTTTCTTAAACGAGTCCATCGCCTTGGGATAATCCTTCTGTATGTAATAACGATACCCCTGCTGGAACAAATCCAAAAAATTCATTTGACGCTCATATTCAGTCAGCCGCTGCTCGATCAATTTTATCTGGCTTTCATTGGGATTTAACCGACGCGCCTTGTTCAACTCCTGAATCGCTTCCAAAAATTTACGCGAACGACCATAAGATTCAGCACTGGACATCAACGAAAGCACTTTCTTTTCATTCTCGTTTCTTGCGGCGGCAATCCATTGCTGGGCTAATGCATTCTCAGGATCTAATGCCAGCATTTTATCCCATTCTTCGATGGCTTTGGCGTACTCCTCGTTATCATAATAGGCCATACCTTGCTTGAAATAATTATTCAAACGAATCTGGTTCTCTTCGCGCATCTTTTCTTTGATGTTCTTCGCCTCGATTTCTCTGATACGCCGTTGAATCTCTTCCTCGTTCTTTTGGGCCGCATATTCAGCCAATTTCTTGGCCTCTTTGATCGCAGCAGAATTCGGCAGTTCTTTTTCAAATGCAACGACAATGTTGAATTCACTTAATGCCCTGGCCCAATCCTCTTCGTTCAAATACGCCTTACCCCGCTCCATGCTGGCCGATATCTTCTCGTTTCGTTCAAATTCTAACTGCTCTTGAGCAATTCGTTGGGCTTCTAAATAACGACGTTGTTCTGCCAGCCGAATCAATTCGTCTTTGGATTTCCCAATTCTCATTGATAAGGAAACCCGATGGCTGGAACTGATTTCGTTTTCAGCAAATTTGCCAAAAGAATAATCGATCTGGAAAATATTAAATGCCGCACCAGCGCCAAAGGCAAGCTGATTATGGTTTATGCCTACGCGCAGCATGGCCATATTTTGAAAAACATACTCTGTCCCAAAATGATATTTGAACGGATATTTTTCACCTTGCTCAAAGTCCAGAAATAGCGTTAATTGATTGCCGAATTCATTTTTCAAGATCGGCTTCGCCAGGCCAAAACGAAAGTTCATTGGATGAATATCAGTGACTGTGTTCATCTTCATGCGTGAACCCAGCAGATTTTGGATCATCAGCCCGACTGAAAGGCCACTGAGCACTATATTGTTCGATTCAGGGCGATATAAGATGCCGACATCGCTGCCAATTCCAGTGGCATCCATGCCGATACCCTGCGCCAATTCAAAGCCAGAGAAGCTCTCTCGATTGATCTTCAGACTTAATCCAAAAGAAATGGGGCTATAGAACGGCAATTGCTTGCTATAAGAAAACATGAATTGGTAGCTACCATAGCTTGCTTTGCCTCCGGGGACCGCATTTTCATCGTTCTCCATAATATCGCCCGTTCCGATGGCGACAATAGCCGCCCCAAAGGTCCCGATATTAATTGTCGGATGAACATAGCCAATATAATAGTATTGGCTGCCGTAAAGCAAATTGGTGAAAAACAGGCTGACATTTTTATACTGCAACCGATCCAATCCCGCCGGATTCCAATAGATTGCGGTCGCATCGTATGGTTCAGCCACCGACGCGTTCCCCAGGGCCAAGGCCCTTGCTCCAACACCATGAATGAAATTGGAATGGGTGCCACCATACCCCTCCGACTGTGCCAGACCATAATTGGAACCCAATAACAGAATGCTGAGGATTGATAGCGCGATGACTGCTATTGTTGGCTTGCTCATTTTTTCACCCATAATTTTATTTGATAACTGCTATTTTTGTTAAAGCGCTTTTGCCATCGCCAGTGCTCAGTCTGGCAATGTAAACGCCATTCAACACGCGATAGCCTTGATCGTTCTTGCCGTCCCAAACGATATCAGCCTCATGCGGCCCTTTTTTGCCCTGAGGCTCTGTGGCCGAATAGGAGCGCGACCACACCAATTCGCCCACCAGGGTATAGATCTTAATGGAAACATCGGTATCCTGATCCAAATAATAAATGAACTTTGTCTGCGGTCGCTGGCTGGTCCCGAATGGATTCGGATAATTTCGAAACGCCGCATTGAAGTCCGACTCGATTATCACCGCGGGGTTGGACTGAATATTCAATATCTCCAATTTTTGACCGCTTTTATTTTTCAGTTTTGGCGGCTGACCAGAGCCCTGGTCAACCAAATATAGGGCATCCGTTGAGTCAATGGTCACTTGAAAATCGGTGACCGAAGTATTTCTTAGCACATCGACGCGGAATTCTATTTTATTGGCCACCTCCGGTCTCAGTGTATCCAATCGACTGAACACCAATTCGATCGGGTTGCTGTTAGGAATGCTGGTTAACTCTCCATAAACGATCGATGCGTCCTGATATTTCGCAGCTACGATCCGATTGATGACACTGCTTGGGTCAATAATTAAATTGCCCTCACGATTTTTCAGTTTGAGTTTTACGCCCGATAATATGACATTGTTCGAATTCGCATTCCCTGAACAGATGAGCTCCAGCCCCAACATGGCCACCCCAGTGTCGCCTCGGGCTATAGTATGTCTGCCGCGAGGCGAAAAATTAGCAACAGTAACGGTCTTCTCTTCAGTTTGAATTCGCAGCACAGCGAACCCGCCCTGAACCACCGCACCAGGCACCACTGCAACGCTGGTATTTTCATCCCGAGGATTATTGATCAATTGAATGTGTATATCGCTGATCTGGGTTTCATAGATGGGTGCCTCAATGGTCCAATAGATCGTATCGTCATGCGCCGCTGTTTGGGATTGAGCGCTCAGCAACGTGTACCCCTGACCATCGGGCAATTGTAACATCGCTGTGTAGTTTCCTTTCAGTGCTGCCTGTCCCAAATTCGTCACATAGGCAGCCACAACAAAACGCTCTCCAGTAGAAACCACATGATCCTGAGCGCTCACTGGCGATGCAATTTTAGCATTCAATTGAACCACAGCGCGATCGACAATTTGAAGTCTCAGTGTATCCGAGAAAATAGAAAACTGTCGATAGCTATTGGAATCCTGAGCTGTTAATACTACCCAGAGTTGTTGATTGGCCTTGGCCTCTTCAGGAGCCTGAATCGTCCAACTGACACGCCCCTGCTGATTGGTGCCTGCTGGGGTTTTCGGATTGGATTCCGGCGTAGTGAATCCCCCGGGCAATTGGAGATGAACTGACGGCTTGCCGGCGCAATTGTACCATCTCACCTGGGCTTCCATTGTAAACGTTTGATTGGTGGATAAAATATGATCCATCGCTCCAGAAGGCGAACTCACCCAGAACGAGTCGATCGCGGCGCTCCCGGAATCCTGGGTTCTAACATAAAAATAAGCGTATTTATTTGGTACTGTCGCTGGTTCATTCGTGTTTTCATCGTTCGGGACTGAATGGATGGCGACGATAATGGGCGCTTTGGATGTAGGAACGTTAGGTGCTTTCAATCGCCAGGTCACTGGTGTATTGGGAGTAAACGCCTTGATTGTATCCGCCTGCGGAGCACTCACCCCAGTGGCACCGAATCCGACCCTTAAATATCCCTGTCCTTTTAAGCTCGCCTCGCCATAATTGATCACAGTAGCGCTCAAATCGAATTCCTGGCCCACAGAGAGCGTACTATCGGTTTTTGGCCAACTGATCTCAACTCGACCGAACGAAAGCACCGCCTCCCGCACAGTGACAACAGCAATGCTGTCCTTAATCGACTGCGTCACTGTCCCAGTTGACCCAGTAACTTTCACTTTGATCCATCTGGAAACTGAATGGGGCTCCTTAGGTGCTTTCAGCAACCAATCGGCACTCTTATTGACGATATTTTTCACAGAATCAACCCCCACGCCCAGACCATAGCCACTGGGCCGGATGATCTGCGCCCAGATATTGGTCATATTTTCTGAAGCATTCACCTCCACCTGCACCCGAAAATCTTGATTGGTCGATAGCGTTCGATCAGTTGCGCCAGAAGGGGAGATGATCTTAAAGCTCTTGATCGAGAGCATCGCTGGGATCGTTTTTACCACCAACGTATCGAATGGATCGGTATTGTAAATGGCAGCAAATTGCCGCGTATTCAAGTCCAATGGAGGCTTGCTAATCGCAACAATGATAGTATCCCGATATGATTGCTGGGATGGAGGTTGCACCTCCCAGATAATGGGTTCATTAACCTTGAATCTCGTGGTATCTGCTGACTTGAATTGTTGATCCACGTGGAGGAAATACCCATTTGGCATTGCAATGCTCAATTCTCCACTGGAATCTACCGAAGCGCTGCCCAGATTCTGGACCACCACCTGAAAATTCGCCGGTCTCCCAACGGTAAATATCGAATCCGCCCGATTGATGACAATTTTTAAAAGTGCCGGTTTATGCACTTTCACCGTGGCAACCGAATCGGATGCGGGGCCAATGGTCGCCGGTAGGCCACCTTCATGGGAAATAGCCGATTCGATCTTTGCAATGAAATGAATCGCCTCAGCAGGAGTCGACTGTGCCATAACATTAAAATTAACCCATGCAAATCCCGCCTGGGCAATCGATGGAATCGTGCTCGATACGACCGGATAACCCGCGGCAGTTAAGCTGACCTTGATATTGTCGACTCGCGCCGCGCCAGTATTTCGAATTTTCGATCTTACCACAAATGACTGGTTAGTATTCACCTGCCCAATGCCGTACTGGTTGATATTCGGGCATACCGGTTCAGTGATATCAATAAAAACGTCAGCCGATGGTTGGATATAAATGCCTGTGGAATCGCTCGCCTGAAATGCACTGTTCGTATTCAAATATCGCCCGTTGAGAGTCACCCGAATTCGACCGGACCCAGGCATGATCCCAGTTCGGGTCACCCGATAAACGAGGGTATCTTCTGCCCACCAGGCTAATATCAGATTGGGATTGTGTTTCAAACCAGTTGGGGGCAAAATGGTGTAGTCCTGTTGAACTTCGCCATTCATCAGTATCGAAATATCAGCGGCGCTCGGCGGATCAAATTTGATAAAACCAGCTCCGCTATCCATCACCGCAACATGGATCTGCCACTCCTCATAGCTCAACGCGCGAACCACTGGCTGTGATACGCGGACCGATCGAATTTTCAGCTTTGCCGGTCGTTGCACAGTGATCGTATCTTTATCGTTGACGGCTGGGCTGAAAATTATTTTATCGATTTCAGGCGTATTTTCGGCAACACCTGTGTCGATCTTTGCGGTGAAAACTTCGCTCATGCACCATCCATCAAGGGCTTGAACATCAAACTTGAGAGTATCCGACTTCCCCCCTTGAACCAATGACAGCGATTTCGTGGGAGTTATTACATTCGAAAGGCTATCATTTACCAGAGAGACGCTGATATTGCGGGCAGCGTCTTCACCAATGTTCTCCACAATCACCCCGAACTGGAACAGCTGTTTAGAGTCGACATAAGGGGCATTCGGCGCAAGCGCCAGCGTCTTGGCAATTCTGATGTTCGCTGGCAACTCCACTTTGACACTCGAATTTTTTTGAACAATGATAGGCCGGTCGCTATTGAGCTCGATTGCATAAATCTTGGTAATGATCTGGCGATTGCCTGGCAAATTGCCGGTCGTATCGATGGTAAAAAATAAACTGTCCGTTGCGCCGGCATTCAATCGAAAATCTCCAGCACTAAACAACCCTTTAGGCGGCGTTACCACAAAATTGCTATCGCCTACAAAGCCGACGAAGTTTGAGAGTTGAGTTGTATCAATCAATGCATCGCTGCCACCGCTATTTGTCAATGAGACAATTAGCTTCCACGGATGTGTCTGTCCCACAGTCACTTCAGGCTGCGAGGTCCTGACATCCTCAATTTTGATCTGAGCAGGGGATTGCACCAAAATACCAGCGCTACTCGTTTTTGCAATTTGACCGCTGATCATGTCATTCAAATAGGCAGCAGCTTCGATGGTGATAGTGCCTAAAGTTGTACCAGTCTTGTCAATCACAAACCGCAATGTATCGGTTGCTCCAGGCGCAAGCGTGTCTGTTTTTGCACCAGAAAAGACAATGGGATTGATAATGCTAAATTGATCGGTAATATTAAACCCACCTATGGTGAAGCGCACCCTTGCGCTGTCCAGACGAAATTTTCCGCCGCCGCTATTTTGAATCACCATCAAGCCATACCAATCGCGATCCTGCCCCCGTGTAACGGTCATTTGACTGGGCATCAATTTTAGCACCGTTATATCGGAAGCCATTCTCACCCGCCAGCCAGCCAGAAAATCGGCATTCGTATCTGAATAACTCACGCCGGTATTAACATCATAACCAGTCCCTTTGGCATTAATCTGAACGGTGTCCAATGTGGCCGAAGCACCAACCTGGACCGAATAGCTGAGAATACGAGAACTATGACCAGCAATCGTGTCGGGATTGGTCGGAAAAGCCTGCTGAGCATATTCTGACGTGACATTTTTCCCTTGCCCAATAGCCCAAAAGGTTAAACTATCGGTATCGATGACAATGGAGGCATCCCCATCGTTGCGGTATTTCACCGTCACTGTGGCGTTTTTGCCTTGAATAACCGTATCACTCAGAACCTGAATCCGTTCGATTCGCAACGCAGGCGGGGTCTGTACCAACCAGTTGCCTGGAATATCAGCCGACGAGTCACTCACCGCTTTTCCTTTTATGACTGCTGTGACATTCCCTTCAATAGTGATGATTCCAGTGGTCGCCGCTGGACTGATTCCGACCGTAAATGTCAACAATCGCTGCCCCCCATAGCCAGGGATGACGGTGAAGGTATCGGTACGAGCAACCACATAATCACTACTTCGATTGATCTTGCTCGCATCAATGAATCGCAAATTAGCCCCACCACTCCCAATTACCGCGTTCGCTGTCCCACGGTTTTGAACGATCATTCGCACCGGGACGGCAGTTTGCCCCTGACTAACCTGCTGTCGATCAGAATTGATCGAGACGATTTTGAGGCCGATGATATCGAGCACAGTGTCCCCAGCAGCGCTACCTTTTTCAATACTATGGGCATGGATGAAGGCGTTGCCGCCAACACTATCGGCATTGATCTGAAAAGTAATTTGTCCAGACCAATTCGACTTAACCTGATGCCCTGCGATCTGCGGTGCTTGATCGACAGGCGAACTGATGCGGCCCAGGGTCGTGCTAACGGTAAACAGTTGGCCCTCTGCAATAATATTCCCGTGACGATCTCGTATCGCATCAGAGCTCATGACAGCGAAAGAATCTGGATGGGCAGCGATCGATTTTCGGTTCGGATGAATTACAATAGTGCCAACCGGTGCCCCTGGCGCAACCGTGATAGTCCCAGTCGTATCATCAATTGCAGTAGCGTGATCAGCAATGATCTTACCGCTGGCAGGCGCCTGAGTCGGCGAAAATACAATTTTACTGGTGTTCGAAATCGCAATAGCTGGCTGCAAATTGCCAGTGCTCGTCCAATTCACCAAAGCTGGACCTAAGTAATTATTCCCCTGATCATAAGCCGCTGCATATAAAACCAGGCTATCATCCGCAGTCATCGTGATTGTACCAACCACATTGCCATTACCATCAGCAGCATCTCTGATGAAAACGTGATGAATGTTTCCGACATTGATCGTGCCCGTGTAATCCCGAATACCGCTGCTATCCGCGTAAATCTGGCCGCTGCTTTGCGGGGTGAGAGCCGTAAAAGTAGTTGTAGTCCCATTGGAAGGTACTGGCAAATCAATTGAACCAATCCGGCCCCAATTTGCGACCACTTCACGAACGTAATTATTGTACTGGTCATATCCCGCAGCATATAAAACAGCCTTATCATTCAAATTTAATGACAGGTCGCCAACCGCATTGCCCAGGCCGCCTGGATTGTCCCGAATTATGATATGGTGGATGGCGCCCGGCTGAATGCTAAAATTATTTGAGGTCCCTTTTTTCCCGCTGGATGGATCTGTCACCGTAATTTGGTCATCCACGCATTTCTGGGTGATGCTTACATCGACCGTTTTTGAACCGGACGAAAAATTACCGGAAGTCGATGGAGAGATCGTCCCGGTTTTATCGGTTAAATTGACAGATCCGTTGAAACTTGTTACCTTATTTTCGTATTGATCGCGGGCCTCCACGCTCAATTGAAAAGTTTGGCCAGCCACCTGAGGGCTGCTGATCGTTGCGATGGCAAAATGATCCAGCACATTTGGATTAACATTGAAGAAATTGGAGAGCCCGCTTTTTCCATTACCAGTCACCACAATCTGATCGCTCTGCAAGCTTGTTCTGATCGTCACAGTTTCATTGCGAACTCCATTCGAAAACACGCCCGAAGCCTGGGGAGAGATGCTGCCGCTGAGGTCGCCTATCGTCACCGGCCCGGCAAATGATGTCACCGTATTCCCTTCTATATCTTTCGCAGTAATGGTGATCGTAAAAGGCACTCCTGCGGTCTGCGTTGCAACAGTCGAAATCACAAAATGATCAAGGCTTCCCACTGTCACATTGAATTGATTGGACGAGCCGTTCTCCACTCCACCTGCCTTTGTCGCGGTAATTCTATCGTTCGTATAGGGTGAACTGATCTTAACCTGACCGCTCCATTGTCCGTTGCTGAAATTGTTGCTGTTAGTTGGACTGATAGTTCCTGAGAGATCCGATAAATTAACCGTCCCATTGAAGCTTGTCACAGTGTTATTGTATTGATCCTGAGCTGTCACTTTGATATTGAACCAGGCCCCTGCCGCTTGCGGAGAGGCAATTGGATCTAACGCAAATTTGGCCAGAGGTCCAGCGTTCACATTGAACTTATTTGAACTGTCAGGATTTGAAATTCCCGCATGATTGGCCATGATAAAATTATCGATTTGACTTTTGGTGATCGTCACATTTTGTGTCAGAACACCGCTAACGAAATTGTTTGAATTGATGTTTAGTGATCCCGAATAATCCGTCAAGGCAACCTTGTCTGTAAAACTCGTCACAATATTATCGAATTGATCTCGGGCCTTGATCGTAATAGCGAATGCCGTCCCTGCCACCTGAGGACTGGAAATCGCAGGATCAAAACTGAAGTGGTGCAATGATGCAGGCAAAACATTGAACAATGCTGAATTGCCACTTTTATTATCATAGGTCGCGGTAATCTGGTTATTCTGATAAGTTCTCGTGAAAACCAAGTTCTCTGATCTTATTCCATTCGAAAATGTACCTGTAATAAGAGGTGTCATCGCCCCAGATTTGTCCTTCAATGTCGCCTGACCGCTGAAGCTGGTGACGGTGTTATTATATTGATCCTGAGCCGTGATATTAATGGCAAAATTTTGTCCAGCAGTCGCATTGCCGCTGCTGACAACTTGAAAATGATGCAGATCATTGGATTGAATTGAAATATCTGGGGTCGTACCGCTGTCGATAATGCTGCCCGAATTGTACCGGGTGTTAATTTTTACCTCATAATTGCTGGCTTTCACCGTGTGATTGAACACCATTCCAATGGCAACACTGACTTCGGTGCCCCCTGAAACGTCATTGCCGGAATAATCTCTTGTGAGCCGAACAGTATCCTCATTGGCGGAATTTTTATTCATGAGATTAATGCCCGAAAATCCGCCAGTCATATTGGTGTTCTTCGACTGAGCGATTTCCACTTCACTAATATTAAAACCTGGAGGAAATATGAATTCTATCTTTCCATTTTTTGGAATTCCTCCGCCGCCCGCTGAAGTTGTAAAGGTAAAGGTATAAATAGCAGCCGCTCCCGCTTTATTCTCACTTAAGCTGACGCTAATATTGGTTAACGCTCCTTGAGCAAATAAACCACTTCCCCACAAAATGAGAATTACTGCTGCCAATTTCACCGCTGTCGAATGCCTGATTCTCATATTGCTCTTTCCGAAATTGGTTGCCAGTTCTATGTTGCCATATCAAGAAAAAAATTTAAAGAGCCCCCTCCATCTATTTTTTCAAATTTCATTTGATCAAATTAAGTCACTTTTCTATTATCCGGTCCAAAAGATGTCCAAAACTCTAGATCCTTACTGAAACGTATTTGCCATCATTCACATGCTTTTTAGAATCACAAGCAGCAACTTCCAATGCAGCCGCAAATCATTCCCTCTCTTAAAAATCACGTTTCTAATTAGAACCAAGACAATCGGAGCAAGATAATTCTATATTCCTACGCTTTCTTGTTTTTGTGATCGAAATCGGTGGTCGAACGAATCATAATAAATTGATAGCTGTGATGTCAATTCGTGGCGCTTTTTGCCTTAGCAAAATCTATGAATCTTTAAAAAGCAAGAGATTGCTTTGCTCCGATCGCGATTCCAGGACCAACAAAACCTGGCATCTCCGTTCAATCTGCGCTTATCCACAATTATTGCTTCTCAGGAATTATCTTTTGTTTCGTTGATGTTTTCAAGATTGGCTTCTCCTCCTCATCCAGAAGTTCGACCAGAATCTCATAATCATCTGCTGGTGAAGGAGGATTTTTAACTATGGCAAATTTAAGATCGGCGCGCTGGTTCGCTGGGATTGGCTTGCCGAGACCCGATCTTTTTATGATCACGGTCTGTCCCTCCACTTGCAACGTAAAACCGCCATTGATGGTGGAAGAACCAGCAATCATCAAATCTGAAAGATCAAAACTGGCTGGAAAAACAATGCGAAACACTGCCTTTGCTGGGATTGGCTTATCAATAACAAAATTCACTTGATAAATTGAGCTGCTCCGAGCCTCTGGATGGTTTGCCACAATTGCCACACTATCTGAAGGTGACGCCCAGGATGTTGTGCTGGGTGCGATAATCAGCATTAGCAAAATAATTAAGACAGAACCTCGAGATACCCCCATCAATTTGTTTTCGTGTGTTTCAAAAAGATACATGCTCTTGCTCCCTCGAATTTTTTATCATTTTTTTTCATGCTAAGCTAATGGTTTATTTCCGACTAGTGAAAAACTTTCTAAGATTGCTTTTCAAAAAACTGTCAGTTATCATTTTTAATTCAATTTGCCACAGCTATTTCGAATTTTGTAAGATTCATTATTGCAAAAATTGTACCGTCAATCTTGAAATATTAATAAATTTTAAAGGTGTTTTTGGGAAGATTTATTGTGAGGATTCAACCAACTGCAGCGGAACCAAATATCAGAATGATTTTCAGCAATAACCTTTTAGCAGCAGGGCTGTGCAAATCAGGTCTATGATCGTTATTTAAGAATCGCTCTCAGCAAAATAAGAAACCCCTTTCCATCATTTTCAGCCAATTTCAGATTTTTATCTGCCTTTTTAAAATCAGGATTGATTCTTTTCGCCTCACGAAATTCTTCCAGCGCATTTAAAAATAGATTGCGGCACTTAATCAAATAAGCGATGCCCAAATTATTGTGCAAATCGGCGTAGCTTGGATATTGAGTTATCGCGGCTTTCAATTGCGCAATATAGTCATTAACAAATTCTTCATCTTTTCCCTTCCCACCAAACATGAATTTCAAATAGAATTCGCTCTCTAAATAGCTGTCCAATAGCTCTGGCAGTTCTCTGCTGGCGGTATCAAGGGCTTCGATCGCAGCGCGATAGTTGGCCTGCTTGATTTGGTCCAATGCGGCATCAATATATTCCGGCTTAAAATATAAACCATTTGAATTAATATCGATCAATTTGGTCTCAACGAAACTCACGCGATCCGGAATCGGAGGCAAAGCAATTCCAGGGAGTTCCTCGATAATGCTTTTCAGATGAATAATACAAATATAAAGAAGCGCAGCCACATAATTGCTATTAATCGCCGTTGCATCATTCAATTCTCGCAATGCATCGGCATATTTTCCAATTTGAAAATACGCTAATCCCAAATTGAAATGAAGATCGGCATATTTTGCATTTTTCATGATCCCAGCATTAAACGCCTCAATCGCTTCAGCATACGCTCCCTGCTTTAAAAGCGAATATCCCAAATTATTGTAGCCTTCCACCAATTCAGGATCAATCTCTATCGCTCTTTTGAATGCATTCGTGGCATCATCAAGGAGATTTCTTCTCAAGAAAACCATACCAAGCTTGTTGTGCGAAGCTGCATGATGTATGGTCTTCACCTTCTCTGCAATATAAAAGATCATCTCCAGATCGCTGATCACAAATTGATGGAGCTGAGAAACCAACTGTCGGATCTCCGCAACCGAAGCGCCACTTGTGACAGAGAGCCCTTTGTTAAAAACAACGACCCCTTTTTCGAACACATTGGAGATGACTTTTTCGCTCGATTCTAAGTACTGCGTTTGAACATGAAAATTTTTGCCCCCAATTAACATTTCATTATTCAAGCCGATGCTTTCCATCCCCACCCCTCGCTTATTTAGTTCTTTTTAAATTTATCCATTAACCTGCGATTTATCTCTGTTGGTACAAAACGACTGACATCGCCACCAAAACTTGCAATTTCTTTTACGATGGTCGAATTTAGATAGGTATATTTCTCATTCGGCATCAAAAAAACGGTAACCAATCGATCCGATAGCTTGCGGTTGACCAAAGCCATTTGAAACTCATACTCGAAATCTGAGGTTGCGCGCAAGCCTCGAATAATAGCTATTGCGTTTTTTGATAAAGCATAGTTCACCAACAAATCGTCGAAGCTATCCACTTCGACATTCTCCATAGATTGGATCACGCTGGTAATCATTTCAATACGCTCATTGATGGAAAATAGCGGAGATTTTGCTGGATTGGTGGTCACAGCCACAATTACCTTATCGAACAGCAGCACTGCCCGTTCAATAATATCGAGATGTCCATTGGTTATGGGATCAAAGGTCCCTGGATAAATTCCGATTCGCAAGATGATTGCCCTCTTTTCTGATAAATTGTGATCGCCGTATCCCCAAACTGACGTGTTTGTTTTAGAATCAAAGATGCAGGGCCGGCTTCAATTTTCACGCGAGCGCTATGTTCTAAAATAAAAAAGCCACCATTTTTTAACAGCTTCTCACGATCAATCCATGCGATCATTTCATGGTAGCTTTGGTCAAAATAGGGGGGATCTGCAAATATCAAATCGAATTCATCCCCCTTTTGAAGCGATATTCTTAAAAAGCGCAACGAATCCTGGCGGACAACCCGACATCGACCCAAGAGATTTGTCAATTTTAAATTGCGATAAATGAGCGCAATTGCTGTTTTTGAAATATCGACCAAAACTGCAAATCTTGCGCCACGACTTAAAGCTTCGATTGCTAAATTCCCAGTGCCGCTAAATAAATCCAAAACGACAGCATTGGAAACCAAGTCGCCGATGTAATCAAAAATATACTTTTTAACCTTATCTGCTGTTGGGCGAATCTCATTTGTTTGCGGCCGATAAAGCCGTCTTCCCCTGCAGCTCCCTGCAATCACACGCATTTTATCGTCACGAGTCTTGTCATCCCCGATTAGCCAACCCGATATAATCCAATATTCAGCAGCAAAGTGATATTCGTGTTGCTCAAGTTAGCACCAGGGATAACAGATATTTTCGCAAAGCTTATATTAAGATTGGCATTGTTGATCTGCTGCAAAAATGAAAGTATTCCATCTTTGGTGCCCTGCGCTCGGAAGATGACAGGAAGCACGATAAATTCGCCCTCAGTCTTCTCTCGCCCTAAATCAAACTGCTTAATACTCAACCCTGTCTGCTTTGCCAAATTCGCCAATTGGCTTTGCAATTCTGATCCGGTCACGTAGGAGGGCGCTGAAAGGCTCGCCAAAGCATCCGCTCCCTGCTGGACATTGACGTTCCCGTTCACCAAGGCCTGACGAAAACTTCGGTTTTGAATGGTTCGATTCTCTTTTGAGAGCAATTTCACCTCAGCCGGGGCGATGAGTTGTTGCAATTGGGCACTCGCCGCATTAATTGCCGCGTCATCGCCTGCCAAACATTCCACGAAAAACGCGCCGTCACTATAAGAAAGAATAGTAAAATTCACATTTGGAGGAATCGCATTAATAATATTGCGGACCGTGGCAATTCCTTGGCGAGACTTGAGGATCCGATCTTTCAATGCAGGCGAAATTCCCACACCTGGCATCGATGAGGTGGCATCAGGCGCTATAACTGGCGGAACAGCGGTTTCACCAGGAAAAGTTTGTTCTGCAGCCGGCGGTTGCACAGTTGGCGACTGAACCGGGGACTTCTTTCCCCTGGCGGATTGAAGCATAAACCAGACCACCGCAGCTAATAAAATCACGCTAAACGCGCCGAGCAAGTAGACCATCTTTTTTGAGCCACCCCGATTGACATATCTTCCATAATCGGCTTCATCCATGGGGCCACCACTCATATAGCTACTCGACGTTGGTTCATTAGATTCTGGTTCGAAACTGCTCCGAAAATCTTTCTCGCTATTGTCTTGCTCATCCGCTCGCGTTTGGTCATCCCCAATCAAATTGATATCCACCATGACCCACTCCTCATTAAATAATTATTTGGATGATTAATTAAATTCTAGCCTTAAAACATAAATAAGATTTTAACCCGACACCAAAACTCCCTCCGATTGGGCGATAACAACCTATTTTTTCCTCAACGCTGCTCCGACACAAACGGTAAAAGTCTCTGGACGAGACCAAATATTCTCATCGACACTTACATTCGGGGCGAATAACAAGCGCCGAAATGGATTGGCTCGATCAATTCTCACATTATAATTATTCTGCAAATTTTCCAGAATACTATCTTTTACCAGGTCCCCATATAAAAATATGCGATTCAATGCTTCAATGCTCTCTCCAACCTTGTTATCCAGCATCAGCCGGCGCAACTCTTTTGAAACATACTTTGCGATATCATCTTCATCTGCTGAATCTAAAGAAGTAATCGTGGCATCCAGCTTATATACCGGGATATCCTGGGATACCCAGTACTCCTTATCCTCCACGATCGTAAGCATTAAGCCCTTAGCGCTAATCTCCACCAAAGCGATGATATCACCCATTCTCAATTCGTAATTGAGCTCGATAGCACGCTTAGCTGTGAAAATATCTAAATCAACTACTCTCACATTCAATTTGGCGATCGAGAATAATTTTTTCAATTGCCGAATGATGTTCTCCCTAACAGAGACCACTAACATTTCATTGTCTTGACGCCGGCTGGTTCGCTGGAGCTTTTGAAAATCTACAATATACTCATCTGTTGGCGAATAGGAGAATTGCTTCACCTCCCAATCCACCTGATCGATCAAATCGCTATCCGACAAATCGCTGTCATAAGGCAGCTTTTTGATCAGCGTCAATTGATTTTGCAATGCAAATATGGTATATTGGGCATTCAATCGATGATTCTTTACCAGTTGTTGCAATTGATTGCCCAAATTTTCAATCTTCTGATCATTATTTACGCTTTCAATATTCAATGGGGTATTCAATTCTGTCTGAATGATCTTATTGATCCGAAACTGCTGGGAGGTACTTTCGACCTCGATCAGTTTCACATTGCTGTCTCTTATGTAAATCCCCAGTTGAATATGGGTCGGATTTGCATCCATACCATGTTCCCATTTAATTCGTCATTGCAATTCAAGATTCGCCATCGCGAAAAGCGATACTATCACCACCTTGAGACATTCATTCGATCTGTGCCAGCCCATCAGCGACTCAAACTATCGGCCTGGTTCCCCCCCTGATGATCGTCACCCAGTTAACGTCGCGTCCAGCTTTTCTCGCCGGTCTCGACTTTGCCATGATTGCTGATTCGATGATGGCCAAAATGGTACTTCACAAAATTATTTTTCGTCGCTTGAATATCGGTAGAGTCAATGGGACATTCGATATTCACATATTTGAATGCGGATGTATCGATAATAGCAATTTTGTACTCTCGATCGACAGTCGGGCACAATTTGAAACCAGTCACGGTTTGATTTACAGCACTATCAATTTTCTCAGCCCATTTTGGACTTAAAACATAGAGCGTATCAAGTAATGAGCCAGCGGGGACATCTGGCATCATACGCCGAAAAACCAATGACAGGGAGTCATCATTTTTCAATGGATCATAAATCTTGATACTTCCAAAGGAACGATCGATCTCCTTTAATATATCAACATCAGTGATTCCTATCTCTCGCTTCGCTCTTATTTCGCTGCCCAATTCAGTCTTTTCCAATCGATTCAGCATTACTCGAGCGAGATTGGAATCGTAATTTACAGCTTCCAAAACGTTGAACATCAAAGTATCAGCTTTGAGATTATTGATGATCGAATTGGCCTGGGGGTCGGTGGTGATTAAATAATTCACCATTTTCTCCGCCAAAGCGGTATCGGCTTTAACATACTCCCGAATAATCATTTTGCTGCTGTCTTTTATGAATGAAATGAGATTATCCAGATTATCGGTGTAATTGTTATGATGCTGCAAATAGATCATTTGAGCTTTGAAAAGCCGATCCATATTCGCACGACAAGTTTCTGTTTGGCGTGCTTCCTCCTCCCAGATCCTTTTGGGATAAAGAATCGTTGCGACCAGAGCAGCAGATAAGATCACGATAAGCAGCTTTAGCACGATAGAACCTTTTGCCGTTGGTGTTGCCATTTTCCCTCCTTGAAAAAAATTTTGCATGAATTAATGGATAATAAAATTGGATGACCCTGCTAATTATTCTCAATATAAATGTACGGTTTGATTGCCTCTAACTTTTTCGGCCCAATTCCCTTCACCCTTAATAGTTCTTCGATCTGTTTAAAATCACCATTCTGTTGACGATACTCAATGATTCGTGTTGCGATCACTGCTCCAATTTGAGGAAGTTGGATGAGATCTTCTATGTTCGCCCGATTAATATCGATGAGAAGTTGAACTGGCTTCTTTTTCGCTGGCTTTGCGGACGCCACTGATTGAGAAACAACTGGTCGCCCAACGAATTCTGTTTGAGCTGCGGGTTCCTCACCAGCTTCGAGCAACGAATCAATCTCCGCAGCCTTTTCTTTAAGCTGCTGCTCAAAGATCAGCAACTGTGGATCAATTTTCGGCGATGGCTCGACATAATATCGGTATAATCGAATAGCAGCCCCAAGGAGAATGCCGAACAACAAGAAGAAAATAAATATTCTTTCTTGTTTTGTGAATAGCTCGATCATTCAAATAATGTTTGTTTGACCTTTTTAAAAAAGCTTTTGTCGCCAACTGGGGGCTTTAGTGCCTCGCTGTCCATCAATTCACGTAATAATTTCTTTTCTTTTTCAGATAGCTTGGTGGGCGTCCATACTAACACCCGCACGAGTTGATCTCCTCTCCCATGATGATTTAGATGAGGAATTCCTTTGCCCTTCATCCTTAGAATTTTGCCTGATTGGGTACCAGGAGCAATAGAAAGCCGGGCCTTGCCATTTAAAGTTGGCACCTCAACCTCGTCTCCCAAAGCTACCTGACTGAAGCTGAGATACAGATCATACAAAATATCATCGCCATGTCGTTCGAAATATTCGTGCTCCAGTTCTTCGATTACCACAATAGCATCGCCCGCCGGGCCGCCTCGAGGACCAACATTTCCCTCCCCTCGCAAACTCAAATAGTTACCGCTATTCACACCGGCAGGAATGGTCACCGTAAGCGTGCTGTCCGCCTTCACGCGTCCCTCTCCATGACAATTGGGACAGGGCGTTCGGATTATCCGACCTTCACCGCCACACTCTGAACAGGTGGTGACATTGATAAACTGTCCAAAAATCGTCCGTGAAGCCTGGCGTATTTCTCCGGTCCCATGGCAGAGCGGACAACTCTCCATATTGCTGCCTTTTCTCAGCCCGGAACCGTCACAAACATCGCATTTCACATAACGTTTTACCTTTAGCTTTTTGGTTACGCCAGTTGCAATCTCCTCTAATGTCAAAGCCAGCCGTATCTGCAGATCGCTTCCACGAGCTTTTGTCCTTCGACTTCGAGTTTGGCTGGTCGTTCCAAAAAAGTCACCAAATCCAAATCCTGCGGACATGAAAGTCCTCAGGGCATCGCTAAGATCAAATTCAAAACCACCAAATCCCTCAAACCCTCCTTTTAGTCCAGACTCACCATATTGATCATAGCGACGACGCTTTTCTGGATCTTTTAATACCTCATAGGCTTCAGAGACTTCCTTGAATTTCTCCTCAGCTTGTTTATCCCCGGCATTTCTATCAGGATGGTATTGTAATGCTAACTTTCTATATGCTTTCTTTATTTCATTCGCATCGGCATCACGGGATACACCTAAAATTTGATAATAATCTTTTGCCATTTGTCGTTCCAGACCATCTCATTTATTATCGAAGACAACCTTCAATCCTACGCGCTACAAAATTAATTAAAGCCATGATTGCGCACCCATTCCCGCTTCTTCCACCACCAACTCGATCAAGCACATTTTGAATTCAATTTGATTTTTTATTTCGATCTCTTTGAGACCGATGATAAAGTACGAACCCTGCTTTCACCTCAAATAAGCCAGCTTCAGGGTTCTAACCCGATTTCAAATGGATCTAATCGGGTTCTCAAAGCTCGCGTAATCGTTTTACCTCTCCATCTCTCTCTAAAAACTCAGACCTGCTTATTCACAATCACCTGGGCATGTCTCAAAACTTTATCCTTAAGACGATATCCCTTTAGGGCTTCTGAGACGATCGTATTAGACGGTTGCGTCCGATCATCCACCTGCATAATTGCCTCATGAAGCTCGGGGTTGAACTGTTCCCCCAAAGAATTGATTGGTTCCACACCTTGCTTTTTCAAAGTGGCAATCAATTTTTGGTAGATCAATTCGATCCCCTGTCGCAGCGATTTATAGCTCTTTCGTTTCGGTTCAGTATTCAGCGACCTCTCAAAATCATCCACAATAGGAAGCAGTTCACGGCAAAATTGCTCCGTCGCACGATCGAAAATTTCTATGATTTCCTTATTGCGACGCTTTTTAAAATTTTCGAATTCTGCCACTGCTCTCAAATATTTATCTTTGTAATCATCCACCTCCGACTTAAGTCGCTCAATTTCTTGTTCCAGTTCTTTTGTTTTACTGGTGCGACGTGCTTTTTTGGGTTGTTTTTCCAGCGCGTCTGGCGCAATCTCGCCCTGAACTCCTGCAGTTTTGTTTTCGGTACTTTCGCTTGCTTTCATGTGTCAATACTATCCCGACCTCAATAGAGCGTTGGCTTATGTTCCATAAAAAAATTGCTAATCTCTTTAGCAATGAAATCCACAAGGCTTATTACTTTTTCGTATTTCATTCTCGTGGGTCCAAGAATCCCAATCGTACCAGTGATATCTCCAATCCGATAAGCTGCTGTAATCAAACTGCAATTATTCAGAAGCTCCTCTTTGTTCTCCTGTCCGATTGCAATCGAGATCTTTTCATCGCTTGCAGAAGAATCGTTCAGGACCCGGATCAGTATCTTCTGATTGTCAATCAATTCAAGCAGCTTACTCATTCGCTCTTGATTGGCAAATTCTGGTTGCGAAAAGACATTCTGAGTCCCCTTAACGTGCAAATGGCCATCCTCTATCATGAAGATCTTATCAACTGAAGCGGAGAACTGAGAAATCAGATTCTCATCTCTGAGACTGATATCGGATAGCCTTGAGTTAAAAGTATCTCGAATTTGCTTCAGCGTTAAGCCGCTCAACCTTTCATTCAAAATTCGTGCCGTTTCTTCTAACTTGTGCTGGGAAATGCTATATTTTATCTCCATCATGATGGTTTTCACCAGACCATAACTAATCGCAACGATCACCAGCAGCTTGTTCTCGCTCAACTTGACCAATTCTAATTTTTCAAATTTGCCTTGATAGAAACGTGGAGATAGCACGACACCCAATTGATTCGATATTTGGGACAAAACCTCACACGATTTTTCCAATATAGCTTCCACATCTTCATTGGCGACATCTTCCAAATTTTGATCGATAAATTGTTTTTCTGATTTGGTCAGCCGCTCGATCATCATCAAATCATTCACATAATAACGATACCCCAGGTCTGTGGGAATTCGTCCCGCAGAGGCATGAGGTTGCGTCACCAAACCTTTCTCATCCAACTCCATCATGATGTTTCGAATGGTCGCCGGGCTCAAGCGATTTTTACTGGCTTTGGATAAAAATCTCGAGCCAATCGGCGTGGCACAATTCACAAAATTCTTCACTAATGACTTTAATATAAACCCTTCTCTTTGGGTTAGCAACGATTCAGCCATGTGAATAAAATCACCCCCTGGTGAATAAATAATTCTTAGATTTTCACTAACATATCTTTTTTTTGCATAATGAAGATAACAATTTTTACTTCATTTGTCAAGTAAAATTTCGTTACCATCTAAATCAATAACGATACAGTTTCGCGATACGTTCGACTTTTAATATTTCAAGAATTTTCTCAAGGCCAGTAAGCTGCCCAATAAACCTAAGACTACACCTAATAGAACAATCACAATATAGCTGCGCTGATCAATAAAAATCATACCGGGAATTTCTATTTTCACCAGTTTTATTACGACATAAAAAAACAAAGCAGCCGCGGCTCCGCCTAACAGTCCCTGAACAACCCCTTCGATCAAAAACGGTCGTCGAATAAACTGCCGCGTCGCCCCAACCAATTTCATGATTTCAATAATAGGGAGCCGCGAGTAGATGATCAGTTTAATCGTATTGGATACCAAAAATATTGCCCCACCGCCTAACAATATTCCCGTGCCCAAAATAAAGATCAAAAATATTCGAATGTATCGTTCCAAAATGATAATTAGATCCTGTCGATAGATGACTTCGTCAACACCATCGAGCTGCCGAAGCTGTGAGGCAATTTTGTCAATATTCGTTTTGGAACGAGCCGATGGCTGCAGTTGGATCTGAAAAGACGCCGGCAAGGGGTTATCATCCAATATATCAAAGATGTCCTGGCCAAATTGCTCCTTGAAGACGGCTGCAGCCGCCGTTTTCGAAATATAATGAACACTATCGATCCCTTGGAGGGTAGTGATCTTTTGTTTTAATTCAAAAATTTGCTCTGTGCTTAATGAATTATCAATAAAGACCTCCATCTCCATGCGCGATTGAATCTGCTGAATGATGTGCTGAGCATTTAAAATAATAATGCCAAATACTCCAATCAGCACCAGCGCAAAAAAAATTGTGGATATTGCTACGAACGCAGAAAACTTAGCGCGACGTAACCCTTTCAATCCCTCAAGAATAGAATAAAGCATTTTTAGACGCAATTATAGGGTTCTACCTTTTTCAATACGAATCACTTTGCGGCGATGCTGCCGCACCAGGCGATAATCATGGGTGGCCATCAAAATCGCCGTTCCTCTGGAATTGATTTTCTCAATCAATTGAATAATATCTTCTGCAGAAGCCGGGTCAAGATTGCCAGTCGGCTCATCAGCCAGGAGAATAATCGGTTCATTGACCAACGCACGAGCTATTGCTACACGTTGTTGCTCGCCCCCAGATAATTGGTATGGCATCTTATTTCGCTTATGGCTTAAACCTACCTCTGCCAGCACGCGCAACACCCGACGTTTAATTTCACCGCGGCTGGTACCAATTACCTGGAGCGCAAACGCCACATTATCATATACGGTTCGATCATTTAATAACTTAAAATCCTGAAAAATGATCCCCAGTTTGCGGCGCAGATATGGGATCTTCTTCTTTTTAATTGTCAGCGAATTGAATCCGTTGACAATCACATGTCCTGATTGAGGGAAAATATCCAAATAGATCACTTTTAGCACGCTGCTTTTACCAGCACCGCTGGGACCAACAAGATAGACGAACTCCCCTGGCTCGATCGTCAAATTGACCAGCTCGAGCCCTTCGCCCCCAGGATATTTTGCCACAACGTTCGATAACTGGATCATGTTAGCGCTTCTTTTTTCAACACAAAATGAACTCTCAATGAATTTTCAGTGCCAGGACGAAATGATAATCCGTCATACACTTCTAATAGCTTAAATTCGGTTTGTTGAATGAAAGACTTTACCTCACTGATATGCAATATCCGCTGCTGATGAATCTCAATATAGTATTTTTTTTCTTCTTCTAAATAAATCTCAAACCGGTTGGTATGCATCCGATTCTGCACATCGTAACTACTCGCTCGGGTGTAACAATATCCATTGCCTCGATTTTTTTCAAAATAATTCTGGAAGAACCTCCTTGAATTCTGCTCTGTACAAATATCAAAAATAAATATTCCCTGATTCCGAAGCGATTGATGAACACACGAGAACATGGATAGCCAATCGGAATCAGTTAGCAAATAATTCACGCTGTCGTAGAGGCTAATAATAACATCGATTGGTTTTCGCAATCCAAAGCTGCACATGCTGGATTGCCAAATAGGTATTGATCGCTTTGCAGCAGCAATTTTCGCCCGAGCCATCTTCAACATATCAAAGGACAGATCGCTGCCAAAGAGTTGAAATCTTTTTGAATTCAGCCTTAATAACGTATTCCCGGTACCGCAGGATATATCTAAAATGCTTTTCGCATTCGGATTCCATCGTTCAATGAGCTTCTCAATGTAAAGGCTCCAGTTCTTGTAATCTACATACGACATCAAATCATCATAAATAGCTGCCAATTTCGAATATGCCGGAACCGTTTCAGGTATTTTTCCATCGCTCTCGTGCAATCTTTGTCATCTCCAATTTCCTGATTTGTTCTATATGCAAACTTCTACCCTCGAAATATATTTTAATTCCCGTGGATTCACGGATGTTCTAATTGACGTGAACAAATATGATTTCAGAGGGAATCTCGCATTCATGGGAATACAAAGATCGATTCGGTTCTTTCAGTGCCCTATTCTAATTGGAACAAAAGTCAAATCGTACCAATTCAGTATGAGTCAGTCCCGCGGATGAAAGGCTCGGTTGCGGGATATCGCTTAAAAAGCAAAACCCTGCATATTTTTTCTGGCCGAAGAATTCGACATTTTTGCTTAAAAATTATTTAGCCGAAATAAATAGCTCCTAAAACAGTCGGCCGTTGAGCGCCAGTAACCGATGGCAAATTTGCAGGGATTGCCGCAATGGTCTCGTTAGCCAGTATAGCAAAACAGATCGCCTCCTTCGCATCTGAAGGAATTTGAAAATTATCCGAACGCAATACCCTGCTGTTCTTAAAATGTCTCGCCAATGCCTTCATGATTGCCTGATTATTCGTCCCCCCGCCGCTAACGATCAGCTCGTGTACCTGGGTAATGGATAAGCCGGCCAATTTAACTGCATCCGCAATAGAGCGAGCAGTCAGCTCAGTGGCTGTGGCGAGGATGTCTTGAGGTGGCAAAAGCAATTTACGGGCAGCAGCCAAAATTTGATCGACAAATGATCTGCCAAATTCTTCCCGGCCTGTGGATTTCGGGATAGGACGACTAAAATATGGATGCGCTAACATACTCGATAACAATTGATCAGAAACTCCCCCCTTAAGTGCCATCTGACCCTTATCATCATATGAAACACCATAAAAATGAAATGCAATCGCGTCGATCACCATATTGCCTGGACCGCTGTCAAATGCCACTACTTCACGTGACTCGCAAGCTCGTCTGAGAACCGTTATATTGGCAATGCCACCAATGTTCAATATGACCCGGTTGTAGTCGCTGGATCGAAATAATATATAATCGACGTAAGGCACCAATGGAGCGCCTTGACCACCAAGTGCTATATCGGCTGAGCGAAAATTCCCAACCGTCGGGCATCCAACTCGATTGGCGATGATCGCCGGCTCACCGATCTGCAGCGTAGATCGGATCGTTTTGTTCATCACAGAGGCTTCTTGGGGAAGATGCTGAATCGTTTGCCCATGGGAACCGATCAAATCTATTCGACTGTGATCGAACCGAGAATTTCGACAAATCGCCAATGCGGCATCTGCGAAATACTCTCCCACGACAAAATTGAGCTCACAAAGCTGCTTGGCCGTCGTCTCCCCCGACTCTGCAATTTTCAATAGGCTTTTTCGCAGATCATCAGGGTAAGCGAATGTCTCGAAATGAAGCAATTCAATCTTAGTTTCCGGTCCGAAATTTTGGATCCGCGTCAGGGCTGCATCAATGCCGTCCATTGAAGTGCCGGACATCAATCCAATGACAAATTTGTCCTTTTTATTCAGCAGCTTTATAATCGGATGCATCGCTCAAATCGCTTCTCGTTGCTGGATAGAATTTTGCAGATTCTGGATCAAGCTATCCGTCACCTCAGCTCCGGATTTTTGAATCGCTAACAATGCAGCACCATATTCTGGAGCAAACAATGGATCAGAGATTTCCACGTTCCACGAGATCTCGTACAACTCTTTTGAAATTTCATGGATCAGCATTTCACGCTGCTTGAAAATGCTCCCAATAAGCGCCACTTTGATTTCTTCGCCCTCAAAGTTTAATCGCTGTGCCACGGCCTTTGTCAGTAATCCAAGCTCTTTGCCGCTGCGACGAATGATTTCTGCCGCCACAGAATCGCCATTCCTGGCTTCATCAAATACAATCGGGGCCAAATCGGCAATCGCCACCCGATCAATTCGATTTTGGTAAATTTGCGGAATGATTTGATCAATTGAATTCAATCGAAAGTGAGCTGTAAGTCTGTCCTTGAGACTGGTCTTTTCTCCCCGGCCATCAAAATCTTTAAGTGCCGCTATGATGGCCTCTCTGCCGATAAAATATCCACTCCCTTCGTCTCCTAACAAATATCCCCAACCTCCTGCACGGACGATCTTCCCGCGACTATTCTTGCCAAAGCAGATCGCGCCAGTACCAGCAATAAGGATAATTCCAGGTCCAGTTGCAAATGCCCCAGCCAATGCAGCCATTGCATCGCTATCCACGGTTATTTTTTTATTGAACTCGGTATCATGAAAAAGCGCTAAAATTTCTTTGCGGTCGCTCTCTCTTCCAGCACCTGCCAGACCCAGAAAAATATGATCTATCTTATTTGCTGGTAGATTGCTTTGCTTGGTCAGAAATTCAATGCCTTTTAAAATCTCTTCTCTCAGCTTTTTCCCACCAACAGCTTGATAATTGGTGCTATCGCTTTTGGCGTTCGCGAGAATGTTACCAGAAAAATCAATTAGAGCAAAATTGGTTTTGGTTCCACCACCATCTACACCAATCACATAACGGTTCATAAATCGTTCCTTCCTGGTTTATCATTTAAGAGATAATTCCAAGCTCATATTGCTGCTTCTGTTAGCCTAAAAATGAATTATTTCTTTTAAAAGTACATTTGCCACATTGAACTGTTCGATGCAAATAGGATGAAATTAGCAAATTCGCTCGTCCTTTTGCTGCACCGTTCTTTAAATTTGTAGCAAGTCAAACTTCCGCGTCGTGATTATAGTGATCAAAAAACTTTAAGAAAATTAGATCGCCTTAGCCATAAGAGAATGATCAGGGATCTTGGGTGCTCGATTGCCTTATCCTGAAATGAACAGCTCGATACGGGATCTCTCATCTTTGTAGTTATCTTATAAAACCAGGTTGACGTAATCGAACTGTTAACCAGGATGCAATGAGCGCTTTGATTAAATCAATCGGAATAAACAGAAACAAGATCGATTTAAATACATGATGAAAATCAATTTCAACATGTTTTAATTGTTCGATGTTCAGATACCAGCCCATTTTTAGATTAAAATAGAAATAGGCAACTCCCACACTAAATATGATGATCACGCCAACAATATCAGCTATAAAATAGCATGTGAATTGCTGTCTAATAGATGGTGGCTTCACTTTCCATCTGGATAAAAGAGTCGTTGCAACAATTCCGATGCTCATTGCGGCAAAGGGGTAGCTCAGCAAATACCCAAAAGTGGGTTGAAACACATACCCTATGCCTCCACCATAGGCGAAGACAGGGACGCCAATCAGGCCCAGAGCCAAATACAGGACCTGGCTGAGTGCCCCGAACTTGCATCCCAGGATATTGCCGCTGATCATGACAAAGAAAGTCTGGAGAGTAACCGGCAAATAAAAAAGCGGCAATTTTATATAAGAGCCGATTGCCGTAAGCGCAGCAAAACAGCTCATCAAAATTATCAGCCGAAGATTGTTTTTAAGCTGCATTGTTATTAGGTTTTAAATCAAAAGAGGATCAAATATACAAAATATATTCGACAAAGTCAATTTCATTTTTTCCACTAAAGTTGCTTGAACTTTCTGGTTTCACTCTCGTTAAATTCCCAGTTATGAAACACTATCTCACATATTTGCTGATCGTTGTCGTATCATCAATAGGCCGATCTTCATGCATAGCAGAGGTGACCCGGATTGATACCATTGCTTTAAAATATAGCATGGTGGATTCAGGGCCGTATTGTTTTTCTCCACATAAACATCTCAAGCGGGCAAAGGTCGGTATTGCGCTGAGCGGAGGCGGCGCTCGTGGCTTTGCTCAAATCGGGGTTTTAGAGGTCCTCGAACAACATAATATTCCTATCGATTGCATTGTCGGTTCGAGCATGGGAAGCATCATTGGAGGACTTTATGCGGCTGGCTATTCCCCTTATGAAATACATCAACTTGCCAAAAGTGTAGATTGGTCCACGCTGATGGAAGATGCACCTCCGCGGACCAGCTTGTTCATTGGACAAAAACAAGAACGGGATCGGTCGATTGTGCAAATTCGATTTAAGGGGACCAAGCCCACTTTTCCCCAAGCCCTCAGCCCAGGACAGAGACTTTCTATTGTGCTGACCAATTTCACGTTAATGGCTGATTATCCCACCACATCAGATTTTGATCGATTGAAAGTTCCATTCCGGGCGCTGAGCTGCGATTTGATCTCTGGTCAAAAAGTATTATTACATCGTGGAAATTTAGCCGAAGCGATGCGAGCATCCTCGGCCGTGCCTCTGCTTTTCATGCCGGTCATAATGGATTCTATGTTACTGGTCGATGGTGGCCTCGTCAACAATATCCCAGTCGATGAGGTCAGCAACTTTCAAGTAGATTTGATCATCGGTGTGGATACGGTTTCTAAATTAAGAGATCGGAACAAACTGAATGCACCTTGGGAAATTGCCGATCAGGCCACCAGCATTATGCAGCGAGAAAAAAACGCTGAGCAACGAGCAAAAGCCAGCGTGTTAATCCAGGTTGACCTTGATGATTTCAAATTCGATAGTTTTCAATTCATCGACGAAATTGTCGCCGCTGGCAAAACCGAAGCGCGCAAATATATCGAACAGATAAAAAATCTGCTTGCTAATTTCTCTCAACCAGAATGGCCAGATTCAACTTTCAAACCAGCCATTATACGCATTATTGCCGACAATCAATTTTCAACCGATTTGGTCCACCGGTTCACTGATTCTCTGATCAAACGAAGAATCTCTTTTAAGACTTTACATGCTGTTCTGGAAAATATCTATCAAACTGGCTATTTTGATGACGCCAAATGCATCATAGCTCAGGAGCAGGATTCAACGATCGTGATCTTCAAAACGATTTCGAAGCCGATATTAAAAAAGATCGTTCTCGAAGGAAACACAGTCTTTAATGATTCTACCTTACTGGCACAATTTTCAAGTCAATTTGGAAAGCCCATTAATTATTACCAGTCCAAACAAGACATTCTTCAGCTTATTCGGCACTACAAAAACGCTGGGTATGCCCTGGTTACCATCAAAAAAACCGAGGCTATCGATGGGGAAGTGCATCTCACAATTGATGAGGGTAAGCTATCTACAATTATCATTGAAGGCAACGAACGGACCAAAGATTATGTCATCTTAAGAGAATTTCCGCTCAAGCCAGGAGATATTTTTAACATTAAAAATGCCAATGAAGGACTAAACAATATCCACAGCACAGGCTTATTTGAAAATGTATCTTTCGAAGTGTTCCCACAACAATCGAATGTCCAGATAAAAATTAAAGTCAAGGAAAAGCCATTCACGCTGCTCCGACTTAGCTATCGTTACGACTTAGAGAGAAATAGCAAATCCATGATCGAGATCGCGGATGAAAACTGGCTGGGCACTGGCAATCAAATTAGCTTTCAGGGTCAATATGGGGCCAAAGATCAAATTTTGAGACTGAAATTTCGCGACGATAGGATTTTTAAAACCTATATGACCTATCACCTTAATATCTTCTTCAACAATCAAAAAAATTACACCTATTACGCTGGCCATCAAATTGGCGAATATCAACAACAGGAGTCAGGCATTTCGTTTTTGCTTGGTCAACAGATCAAGCGTTTAGGCCTATTCTCTGTCGTTGCTACGCTAAACACGATTGATTTACAAAGGGTGACAGGAACTGGCTACCCTATCGGCAAAACTGAGTTCAAAACGATAACCCTCCAGTCAATTGTCGACTCACAGGATCAGATACCATTTCCAAGGACCGGCAAATTCTATCAATTCTTTTATAAAATGTCGTCCGCCCGCTTTATGGTCAGTCAAGCTTCTTTCATAAAATTGTTCACTTCCTACGAGACCTATCACACATTTTACAAGAGAAACACGCTTCATCCGCGGCTATTTTGGGGGACGTCTGATCTGACAACCCCATTTGTCGAGCAATTTCGATTGGGAGGTCAATCATCATTCTATGGTTTAAGAGAAAATGAAAAAATTGGGCGACACGTAATGGGCGCGAGCTTCGAGTATCGCTATTTTTTCCCGTTTCGTCTTCCAATAAATTTCTATTGGAGCACTCGCTATGATGTTGGAGCAGTCTGGAAAAATAAATTGGATCTGGAGAACAAAAAACTCGATCGAGGGGTGGGCACGGCTATCGAAATAGAAACACCAGGGGGGCCAATCTCACTCGCCCTTGGAAAGAAAATAGGCGGCAAATATATCGTATACTTTTCCGCTGGGTTCAGTTTTTAGTTCTCCATCATCGCTTAACAAAGATCTCACGCGTTTAGACCAATTCATAGCATGGACCAACAGCACATACCCTGGACCATTCGCACCTCGAACCAAAAAAATCCCCAACACCAGATTATTCTCACGCTGGTATCGGGGATCTGATCCTTTTCACTTTGATGCGAAATTGGCCGAAGGCTTGGTTGTTTTTATCTTGATGAAATTGGCTATCGGCTGCGATCCCGCTGCAAATTCCATCTCACCCAATCGGTCTGTTCATCCTGGTCAGTTTTCTTGAATGTCCCGACCTGTTGGACCTGGCCCTTTTTATCAATCACAATTTTCTGCATATTTTTGATGATATAGACCCATTCCTCCATAGAAACTTGACGGGGGCCGGGGACTTGATGCGGTCCAGGAACCTGATAAACGCCGATCTGTTTCGGAACAAGATCAGATTTTTCAGGGGCATTGGTAACACGAACCTCGCCATTATAGACTTTGAGTTCTGTTGTCGAATCTGGATCAACCCCCATTCTCAGAACCGTGCCAGTGATTGCCGCAACCGCCACGGGCGCAGCGATTTCGATTTTGGTGTTTGTTTTTTTCTTGTTGATGTTTGCCCAAATATCCCCTTGCTGAACGGAAATCTGAGTTTCTTTGGTCTTCTGCTTCGTCTCTTCATAGAGCTTGACAATGTCAATAATCGTCTCTGGAGCCATTCGGATGACATCCAGATCGAGCAATTCTAATTCTGCCCGACTGCGCTGAAAGGTCCGCACCCGATCTCCCCCCATGATTGTCGTATCTTTTGCAGCGTTCTGCCATTCTTCCTGGGTGATTTGCTTTTTCTTGACCTGTCCATCGGTATAGGTCACCAATCCTTTTTTTTCTTGTTGCGATGATGCCAAATTCAGCGCAACATTGCTGAATAGGCCCAGGGAAATAATAAGTATTATTGGCAACCCTTGTCGACTGAAAAAGATCTGTTTTAACGCTCTCATTTTTCTTACCCCTCGCATTTGGTCTTTATTTGCTATTCGGAAAATATCGGTTGAACACTAAATCCCCCAATCGAAGTGCCTCTTTTGAAAACAGCCCGATTGAACGATTTTGTAGCTCGGTATCAATCAATTTTTTGGCGGCTTTCCAATTATCAATTAGCTCCAATTGCCTCATAAATTCATTGTAAGCCTGAATATCATTGTCAAAAATTCGCTTCTGAAGAAAGCGTCGGTCCTTCTCTCCAATCATTCTTTTGAGCGGGTGAAGTGGACCTGCGGGTTGGCTTTCAATCTTGCTCCGTTGGATCACCATATCCATCGGATCCTTCCAGCAATTGGTGATCTTGGGCATTTTTCGATCAACCCCATTTTGCCCACCATTTTGCTCAGAGGTCATCATAGAACTGAAGCTCTGCTCGATTTCAATGACATAGCGAGCTGTTCCGCTCAATGAATCGTCCCCCCCTGCACCATTAGCAAACGGGAAATTCTTTATTTGTTTAACATCATCATTATCTTGGCCGCCGCTTTCATTTAAGGACTTACCGCCAGCAATGAAATCTCTGAGTATAGACTCAATTTCATCAATTGCTATCGAATCGTTCGGATATTTTTCAAATGCCGTCCAATATTTATCCAGTTTGCGTTCTTTTAAAAGCAATTTCAAAGAAGCTTTCACAATTCGATGGCTCTCTGTGCCATGAATCATTCCCAAAAATTCAACAAACGCCCTGACGTCTCCAATAAATGCCTTGATAAAATCGCCGTGATAGACCTCTTTGTTGATCTGATCCAATATTTTTTTAAAATCGTCTTCAACGATGTGATACTGATCAAATTCTTTAATATGCTTAATCAGCTTTTTGATGATCATTCTTCGATCATCTAGCCCTTCCAAAATCTGAAGAATCTCAGTTTGTAATCGCTCCGCTTTGTTTCTAAAAAAAATTTTAACCAGCGATGACGTAGGTTTAACCAATAAATTGTATTGAAGGCTAATTGTTTTATTGATTATTTCCACAAGTTCTTCCTGGGAGAAAATGGTTGCTTCTTCGAACGCCTTCATGAGTTGATTTTTAAGCGCAATAATTTTGTCGTATTCAAAATTAAAGCGCTTTGAATTATTAAACTGAAAAGGTTCTTCTGTGACGATGTATTTATGAACACTATTTTGAAGAAAATTTTTTAAAAATGTTGGTATCTTTTTATCAATAAGCTCACCAAAAGATACAAAATTCTTATTGCCGATTAGCCGTTCTCGAACTACATCGGCCAAAAGCTTTTTTTCGCTTTCCGCTGTTGTCGTATCCATGCTGATCCTTCCCGAAGCGCGATGATTATTAAGAAATGATTGAGAACCGCTGCTGCAATAATGACTTTTTTACCCCTTTGAATCCTCCAGTCCTGTGCTAATTTGCTCTCCTTCTATCGAATACGCAATGTTTTCTCGTCGATTGCTAAGGACGAATATTTCATCTGTTCAGAAGAATTTGCAAGCAAAGTCGAATTTAAAATTGAATCGAATCCAAGTGACGGTGATTAATCATCATCTTTAATAATGCGAGCTACATCGGCAATTTGATCGTTGCCCGTTAAGCGGATTAATCTAATTCCCTGCGTTGCCCGGCCAGAGGCTCGGATCTGCTTTACTGCCTGGCGGATGACATTTCCCTTCGTAGTAATGATCATCACATCATCATCATCGACTACTTCTTTAATAGAAATCATCTTTCCAACCCGCTCAGTAGTATTTACTGTGACAACACCTTTTCCGCCTCTTCGAGTGATCCGATAATCTTTAATCGGCGTTCGTTTGCCGTAGCCCTTTTCCGTAATAACCAGCAAAGTGGATTCCTTTCGAACCGTCACCATCCCCACAACAAAATCATCTTTCGCTAAGGTGATTCCAGTGACGCCGGTGGCCTGCCGGCCCATGTCTCTCACCTCTGATTCATGAAAACGGATCGCTTTGCCAAAATAGGTTCCAAGCACAATCTCCTGATTTCCATCGGTCAGCCGCGCATCAATCAGATCATCCCCAGATTTTATATTAATAGCGTTAATGCCCCCTTTACGCGGATTTCCAAATGCAGATAAAACGGTTTTTTTTACCAAACCTTTTTTGGTCGCCATAATCACATAATGCTCATCATCAAAATCTTTCACATTCACAATGGCAGCAATTTTTTCATCTTTCTGAATATCGATTAAATTGACGATAGCTCTGCCCTTCGATCCCTTTCCTGCTTGAGGAATCTCATATACTTTGAGCCAATAGCATCTTCCCTTATCTGTGAAAATGAGAATGTAATGATGCGTCGAGGCGATGAACAAATGCTCGATAAAATCTTCAACTTTCGTTGCAGCTCCTGTGTGCCCGGTACCGCCCCGCGATTGGCGTCGATAACCAGAGACAGGAAAACGTTTGATAAAGCCAGCATGAGATATGGTAATGACCATATCCTCCTCGGCGATCATATCTTCGATAGTGAAATCTTCCGTCTTTGAGATGATTTCAGTCCGACGCTCATCACCATATTTTTCTTTGAGCGCTAATAGTTCCTCCTTAATAACCTGCATACGCAGTGAACGATTGGCCAGAATTGCCTTCAATTGATTGATCAACTTGAGGGTTTCTTTCAGCTCGTCCTCGATTTTTTGGCGCTCTAATCCAGTTAATCTTTGCAAGCGCATGTCCAAAATAGCCTGAGCCTGAACTTCTGAAAACTTGAAAGTTCTCATTAACCCCTGTTTGGCTTGCTCGGGGCTTTTTGATCTTTTGATCAGTGCGATAATTTCATCAATATGATCGAGCGCTTTTTTCAAACCTTCTAAGATATGAGCTTTCTTTTCAGCTTTGTCTAGATCAAATTTGGTCCGCCTTACAACAACATCATGCCGGAAGTTAATAAAATGCTGAAGCATTTGCTTTAAATTCAACACCTGTGGAACTCCATCAACTAATGCCAGCATGATTACGCCGAAGGTGACCTGCATTTGCGTATGGCGATAAAGCTGATTGAGAATAACCGACTCTTGAGCATCCCGCTTTAATTCAATTACAATCCGCAAGCCATCTTTATCTGATTCATCCCGGACCTCTGAAATCCCTTCGATCTTTTTTTCGTTTACTAATTCAGCTATTTTCTCGATAAGATTGGCCTTGTTGACCATATAGGGGATTTCGGAGATGATGATATTGCTCCTTCCACCCCTTACGGTTTCAGTATTCGCGCGCGCTCGAACGATGATTCTTCCTCTGCCAGAACGATAGGCTTCATCAATTCCCTCTTCGCCATAAATAATAGCACCAGTTGGAAAATCAGGCCCCTTTATGATTTTCATCAAGTCCTTGATATTTGCATCTGGTTTGTCGATCAGCAGCGCCAGAGCATCAACAACCTCATTGAGATTATGGGGCGGAATATTGGTCGCCATTCCCACTGCGATTCCCGATGAGCCGTTGATGAGCAAATTAGGAAGAACAGAGGGCAGGACGGTTGGTTCTTTTAGAGACTCATCGAAATTGGGGACAAAATCCACGGTATCCTTATCGATATCTTGAAGCAATTCCTCTGCAATGGGAGTCATTCTTGCTTCTGTATACCGCATAGCTGCCGGCGCGTCGCCATCAAGCGAGCCGAAATTTCCCTGACCATCGATTAACGGATAGCGAAGGGAAAAATCCTGAACCATCCGAACCATAGTGTCATAAACAGCAGCATCGCCATGGGGATGATACTTTCCTAATACTTCTCCAACAATCCTTGCGGATTTCTTATAAGCTGCATTTGACCTCAATCCAAGTTCATGCATTCCATACAATACACGGCGATGAACTGGTTTTAATCCATCTCTAACATCAGGCAAAGCACGAGCAACGATAACCGACATCGAATAATCGATGTACGAATCCTTCATTTCCTCTTCAATATAGATTGGAATAACCCGCTCTCTTTTCAGTTCCATAATTGCTATCTCTTTTTGCTTGTAAATAACACGAATTTTCCTGAGATGATAATCTAATAAAAGCTTTAAACTAAATGATCAATAAAAAGTAATTAACCAACAAAAGTCGAAAACTAAATGTCCAGATTTCGAACATATTTGGCATTTTCTTCGATGAACTTTCTGCGAGGCTCTACTTTGTCTCCCATAAGGGTCGAGAAGATTAGATCAGCCTGAAATGCCTCTTCGATTGTTACTTTCAAGACAGTTCTATTTTCTGGATCCATAGTGGTTTTCCAGAGCTGCTCTGGGTTCATCTCGCCTAATCCCTTATAGCGTTGAATACTAATGCCATTGCGCCCCAGCCGTTCTAATAATGTTTCTAGTTCCTCATCATCGTATGCATAGAATTCCTGCTTTCCCTTTGTTAATCGATACAATGGCGGCTGAGCGATGTAGATATGCTCCTTTTCGATCAACTCACGCATATAGCGGAAGAAGAATGTCAGCAGCAAAGTTCGAATATGAGCACCATCAACATCCGCATCTGTCATGATAATGATTTTTCCGTATCGAAGTCGCGAAATATCGAAATCGTCGGCCCCTATACCTGTGCCCAAAGCAGTTACGATGGTACGAATTTCTTCATTGGATAAAATCTTATCGAGCCGAGCTTTTTCAACATTTAAAATTTTTCCTTTAAGGGGCAATATAGCCTGGAACCTTCGATCTCGTCCCTGCTTAGCAGACCCACCAGCAGAATCACCCTCAACGAGATAAAGCTCGCAATGTTCAGGCTCTTTGATTGAACAATCTGCCAACTTGCCTGGCAGTCCCCCACCGTTCAAAGCTGTTTTACGGCGCGCAATTTCCCTTGCTTTTCGAGCAGCTTCACGAGAACTTGCTGCTGAAATAACCTTTTCAATAATTGTCCTGGCAATTGAAGGGTTTTCTTCTAAAAAAAGATTAAGCCCATCGCTAACAATGCTTTCAACAATTCCCTTTACCTCGCTATTTCCTAATTTAGTTTTAGTTTGTCCTTCAAATTGGGGTTCAATATGTTTGATGCTAATTACAGCGGTTAAGCCTTCGCGCACATCTTCTCCAGTGAAGGTGAAGTCCACATTTTTCAGCAGGTTGTTTTTGGCTGCATAGGTATTCAACGTTCGAGTTAATGCTGTTTTAAATCCAATGAGATGTGAACCACCTTCGATTGTGTGGATGTTATTTACATAGGAAAAAATGTTCTCATTATAACCGCTATTATATTGAAAAGCAACTTCGACTGGCACCCCATCTTTCTCGCTTTCGATATAAATCGGCCGGGGTTGAATCGGATCTCTATTTTGATCCAAGTACTGGATGAAAGCAACAATGCCGCCCGAATATTTAAAACTATCTTTCTTATTAGACCTTTTATCCTCAATTTTTATCAGCAAGTCCTTATTCAGAAACGCAAGCTCTCTTAGTCGCTCACATAAAATTTCATAATTAAAATTGATCTTTTTAAATATCTCGATATCAGGCAAAAAATGCGTTTTAGTGCCTGTTCGATCTATTTTTCCTTTTTGAATAACCTCAGTCGTGGGTATGCCTCGCGAATATCGTTGGTAATAAATGTTGCCATCGCGATAGACCTCAACCTCACACCATTCTGATAGGGCGTTAACTACAGATACACCAACTCCATGCAAACCGCCAGATACTTTATAAGATTTTTTATCAAATTTGCCTCCAGCGTGGAGCATGGTCATTACAACTTCTAAAGCGGATCTCTTTTGTGTTGGGTGGATATCTACTGGAATTCCACGGCCATTATCAATCACCGTTACAGAGTTGTCTTTTTCAATGATGACTTCTATTTCATTACAAAAACCTGCCAAGGCCTCATCAATGCTATTGTCCACCACCTCATATACCAAATGATGAAGCCCGCGGATTGATACATCACCGATATACATGGCAGGCCTTCGCCTTACAGCTTCAAGTCCCTTTAGAACGGTAATTTGACTTGCATCATATTTTATTGTGTTGTCAGCAATTTCCTCATTATGCTGTCTGTCCATTTACACACCTTCCAATTAACTCATTATCTTTACTATTGAAAATTGAGGTCGGGAGATAAATGCAGAATCTGTATGCAATAGCGGTATCTATTGGAATCGAAAGTAAAGCTAATAGAATTTTAAATCGTCAATAGCATTTTTTCCCATTTTTTGATTCAATTTCTGTATTATTTCTTTTTTGAGAAAAAAAAGTTCGTTTCTCCAGCTATCATTTTTTACAGAGACGAATAAGGTTCTTCCGACTACTTTTTCTGCTTTGCTGATGTTTGCAATTTTTTTTCCTACTACTTCAGGCCAGATTGTAATGGCGCGGTTTCGCAAGATCTCTTTTTCTATACCGAGATCTTTTATGAGTTGACTTAGAGCTTGACCGATGGTTTTCATGTTCGCTGATACGTTACAAAAGGGTCCTAAACAGATTTCACACTCCCAGATTCAACCAAAAATAAGCGATCGTTATTGGACGTTTTACTCTTTTCATCCAATAAAGTTGCAGTAACAAAAACTTGCTTTGCTGTTTCAAGCGCACCCAAAATTTTCTCTCTTCGATTTTCATCGATTTCTGAATATAAATCATCAATTAGCATTATTGGCGCCTCGCCGAGCTGTGCTTTTATCATTTGAAATTGAGCCAATGCCAATGCAATTAGAACCGTTTTATGCTGGCCACGAGAGCCATATTTTCTGATCTCTTTTCCATCGATTTTAATTTCAAAATCATCTCGATGTGGACCGACCAAACTTATCCCTCTCATTAACTCCTGATTTGATACTTGGATTAATTTATTTTTGAAATTTGATAAAATTTGTTTTTCATCCTCTATCAAAATGTTTGGTCGATATTCAAAAGATATTTGTTCCCCACGTCCCGATAATTCAGAATAAATTTCATTCAAGGTCTTTGAAAATTGCAAAGCAAAATGATACCGATAATCGATAATCAGACTCCCAACCTCGACGAAATTTTGATTCCATGGTTCTATTACTGCCGAAGAAACATTGCCCGATAGTTTCCAGTTCAAAAGCACTCTATTTCGTTGCTGAAGAGTTCGATTATAATTCAATAAGAGCAAAAAATATTTTTTATTCAACTGACTTAATAAAATGTCGACAAATTTTCGACGATTGATGGGTGGGCCTGATGTGATGACATATTCATCTGGAGATGACAAAACTACCGGAAAATTTCCAATCAATTCTGAAGCACTGTTTAGTGTTTTATGATTTATTATAATTTCTCTTCCTCGCTGCAAAGAATAACTAATACCCACTTCCTTAATATTCCCATTATCGGACTCAAAATCGCCTTTTATTATATATTGATCATGAGAAAATTTTATAGCCTCCTTATCGATATTGGTGCGAAAGCTTTTAGATAGACATAATATATAAATAGCTTCTAAAATATTAGTTTTGCCCTGAGCGTTTTTACCAATTAGGAAATTTTTATTGATTCCGAAAGCAATATTAATGTGCTCATAATTGCGGAAATTTATGAGTTCAAGCTTCTTTAACAACATTCGGATGATTTCTTTAATCTGTTAATCTAATCGGCATTATTAGCATCATTAATTCTTCGTTTTGCCTTTGAGTAATCGGTGTTACAATGGCAGCACTGACAGAATCTTTCAGCAAAAATACAACCTCATCGGTATCAATATTTTTGATCAGATCTAGGATGTATAAACCATTATATCCGATTTCCATTGGTTCTGATTCATATTTAACCTCTATTTGCTCGTTGCCTTCCCCACCGTACTCAATATCTTCTGAGCTTATTTTAAGCAAATTTTTATGAATGGTGAATTTGATTTGATGTGTATAGGAATTAGAAAAAATAGCCACCCTTCTTACAGCCGATGCTAATAAATCTCTATTCACAACCATTTTCTTATCATTATCAATCGGGATAACATTTTCATATTTAGGATATTGTCCTTCAATAATCTTTGAATAAATGAATGTTTCATCTAATTTAAATACCAGATGATTTTCGCCAAAGGCAATATTTACATTTTTAGGTTCATCCAAAGCTTCTATATTTCTTAATATTAGCGACAATGCTTTAGTGGGTACTATCACATTTTTTTGGAATTCAGGAGACTTGAACATGCTATTGTGAATTTTGACAAGCCGATGTCCATCGGTTGCAACACATCGAAAGCCTTCGCTCATGAGCTGAAAATATACGCCCATCAAGGTCGCTCTCAACTCGTCGGTAGAAACCGCAAATATGGTTCTCGTAATCATACGAGCCAATAAATTTGCGTCAATATCGAAATGTCCCTCACTCTCCTCTAAAACAATAGATGGAAATTCCTCCTTAGGCTGGCTGGCCAACCTATATAAACCATTAGCGGTTCGAATTGAGATTCTATTTTCCTCTTCCCTCTGTACATCAATTGGAATTTCTGGAAGTTCTCTGAGAATTTCATTTAGCGCCTTAGCTGGAACTGTGGTTTCGCCATCAACTTTTCCGTTTACAGCTATTGCTGTTGAAATACAAATTTCCAGATCAGTGCCCGTAATTTGGAGCTTATTCCCTTGCAATTCTAAAAGTACATTTTCAAGAATCGGGATTGTAGTTTTGCTTGGTATTACGCCTACAACCTTCTGAAGCGCTTTTTGTAAGATGCTTTTCGCAACGGTAAACTGCATTTTTGACTCCTTTATTGTTAGACTTATTTTGATCTGGTTCAAATATAGAAAAATAAAATAAAATTATCAATATTTTTTTTCTATTATTATTCGTTAGAATAAAATATAGTTAAAATATAGTTACATTAGTAGCGGTGTGGATAAGTATGATAGCATTATTTCAAATGATGATATCCGATTGTATTTTTGAGAATAATTTAGTTGATCTCAATGTTGATAACTTGATAGTTAAAGTGAACAAGATGTTAATAAGTTTGGGTCTTTTAAGCCATTCCCAGATGCAAATAATTTGGCAATAATTTGAAATCATAGTTATTCACAGTTAAGAAACATTAAAGAAAATATATGCGGATTATTTTGTGAATAATTTTTCTTTTGCTAAGTGACTATTAAATTAATAAGCTTAAAGATTCTTTGGGAAACCAAGAAATGCATCAATGTGGAAAAGATTTTATCTCTCAAACAGTCATCATATACTTGCAAGCTCGATCTTTTTTTGCAATGCAGAAATATCCTCTTTAATGGCGTTATCAGTTTTTCTAAGCTGTTCTATTGTTTGAATAGCGTGAATGACTGTTGAATGATCTCTTCCGCCAAAATGAAGCCCAATGGTCTTCAAAGAGTGGTTTGTCATTGTTTTTGATAGATACATGGAAATCTGCCTTGCCAGAGCTATTTCTTTTTTTCTGTTTTTCGCTCTAATCATGTCCTCAGGTATTTTGTAGTGGTCGCAAACAATGCGTTGAATTTCCTCAATGCTTAAGTTTCTTCTATTTCCCAGGCTGAGATCTTTCAAAACAGCCTTGGCAAGGTCAATCGTAACATCTTCTCCTTGTAGCGATGACTTGGCCATCAGTCGAATGAGTGATCCCTCTAATTCTCTTATGTTTGAAGTGATATTCGTTGCAAAAATTTCAATAATTTCTTGAGGCAATTTTAGATCATTCTCCTCTGCTTTTTTTTGAAGGATGGCAATTCGGGTCTCAAGATCAGGCGGCTGAATATCCACAACTAAGCCCCACTGAAATCTCGATATCAAGCGCTCTTCAATTCCTTTTAATTCTTTGGGGGGACGATCCGAAGTTAGAACAATTTGTTTTTGGTTTTGATGTAGTGTATTGAAAGTATGAAAGAATTCTTCCTGAGTTCGTTCCTTGTTGGTAAAAAATTGTATATCATCAACAAGAAGAACATCGATATTACGGTAATTCATGCTGAATTCCTGGGCACGATTGTGCTTGATTGCATCGATAAATTCGACAGTAAATTTTTCACTTGATATATAAAATATTTTATGGGTTGCTCCATTATTTTTTAAAATTGCATTGCCGACCGCTTGAATCAGGTGAGTTTTACCTAATCCAACACCTCCATAAATTACCAACGGATTAAATGTTGTTTTACCAGGAGATTTTGATACTGCTAAAGCGGCGGCTCGAGCAAATTGATTATTAGGGCCTTCAACAAAATTTTCAAATGTATAGCGAGCATTAAGTTGGGTTGCATAATATCTATCATTTAAATAAAATTCAGGTGAATGCACTGATGGCTGGGAAATTAATTCATTAACCTGGTTTTTCAAAATTTCATTTTTGTTGTTCATCACAACAGAATAAAGAACTTCTGCATCTGGCCCAAAGAGTCGCTGAAATGATCGCCGAATCAATTCGCTATAATGTCTTTCGATAAACTCATAAAAAAATTGACTTGGGATTTGGAGAGTTAATTGATTGTTCGAGAGACTAATTGGTCTAATGGGCTCAAACCATGTGATATAAGTCTGCTGACTAATATGCTCCTTGATTAGGGATAATGTTTTTGACCAGATGTCAACGCATTTCGAAGTCATTTTCAGATACCCCTTCTGATTGGTTTATTGAGATATCCACAAAATATCCACAATTACTAATTTCCAATAAATAAATTCTTAATAGAGCTTGTTTGGTTTTGCCCGATAAATTAAGATCAACAAATTTCCTTTAAGAAATATTGGTAGTGTTTATCATACAATAAAAACAGTAAATAAAATTATTTTTTCTGGTGAATAAACTAGATTGTTTTTTTGGCTTTTCTAATAGCAGCAAGGCGCTTAGAATCAAATTTGATAAGTGAAAAAGTTATCCACAATCTATTCAAAAGACCACACTGGGCTTCGTTTATAAAATCTACAAATTTTTTTTTGAATTTCAAATAAAAAAATTCTGATGCGACCAAGCGAAATGGGCGCCTCTGCTTTGAATAATGCAGTTTGTCATTTTTGAGATTGAAAAAATGCTTGACTTTTACTAAAATTATTAATATTTTTAAAGGCTTTATTTGAACCGATAATGAGTAATTGAACATTAAGAAGAGGAAATCGAGATGAAAAGGACATTTCAACCAAGTCGAAGAAAGCGAGTTAACAAGCATGGATTCAGGGCGAGAATGAAAACTAAAAATGGACGTCTGGTTTTAAAGCGCCGCAGAGACAAGGGACGCAAAAAGCTTAGTGTGAGCGATGAATAGTATTTTATTACTATGAATGCTAAGAGAAAACTTAAATTAACAAAAGATGAAATTCTTAGAGATCAAGATGATTTCAATAAAATATTTAGATTCGGCACAATAATTTCAGGCAAAAATGTGGATCTTATCTATCTTAAGTCTGAAATCTTTAAGGTTGGTTTCATTGTAAAACGAAAAATCAATAAAGCTGTCGATAGAAATAAATGCCGGCGCATACTGAGAGAAATATATCGGCTAAACAAAGATAAATTTCCAAGAGATATAAAAATACTGATTATGGCAAAAGCCAAGGCTAGCAATTATTGGGAGATCGAAAAGGAGGTTACGACACTTTTGAATAAAATCAATTGAATATTGTATTATTATATTAGAAGTTATCAATATATTATTATTAATTCTATGAAATATTTTTTGTTGAAATTAATTAAACTTTACCAAAAATATTTTTCTCCATTCCTGCCTCCATCATGTCGTTTTATTCCTAGTTGTTCTGAATACTCCTATCAGGCAATAGAAAAATATGGAAGCTTAAAAGGGATGATGCTGTCCATTCGAAGAATTCTTCGATGCAATCCGTTTAACCCTGGCGGTTATGATCCATTAACCTAATTTTCAAATGATATCTGGAATTGTACAATGGATAAAAGAACAATTTTAGCTTTTTTGCTTATTGGTCTTGTTTTAATATTCACCCAGACCAAGTTTTATCGTGATCTTGTGATTCCATCAAGGATTGTTGAGGAAACAACAAGCCCTAAAGATTCGATGATTATCAAAGATGATTCAGCGGTGTATTTGGATCAGCAAAAACAGCCGGAAAAGGAATCTCAACAAGTTGGAGTTAGGGAGCAAGAGAAGATTAATCCTATTGCTGAGCTGTTTAAGACCTCGCAAAAGAATGTTTTGGAAGATATTGTTATAGAAACAGATAAATATATTGCCCATATAGATCCAAAAGGTGCAATAATAAAAAATTGGACTTTGAAATCATATTTATACCAAGATATCACAAAAGTACAATTGATAGCTAATGAGGGATATGGAAATTTAGGAATATTTTTTATCAACAAGGGCGATACAATTTCCTGCGATGAAGCGATCTTCGAATCAGACAAAACGGCCATAAGTTTTACTCAAGGAGAATTAGTTGATAGCGTTAAATTTACTTTGGATCTTGGTAATCAACAGCGATTGATTAAAACATTTGTATTTTATAATGACCAATATATCTTCGACCTTAAAATAGCCTTTCAAAATTTTACAAGTTTTTTTGATAATGAACAGTATTACTTGCAGTGGAAATCCGGTCTGGCATATACTGAATTAGATTATTCTGGTTATATAGATAAAGAAGATATTAATAATTCAAAGGCTTATGTTTTTCAAGGGGGAAGCCGTGAAGAATTGAGTTTACCGAATAAGCCATTCGAAAGAAAGTCGAGATCGGATTTCAGTGGAGTGGTCGATTGGACCGCAATCCGCACAAAATATTTTGCGATGCTTATCATTCCTAGCCAGGAATATATCATAGAACCAACCCTCCATGGAGAAACATCTCCGATTTACACCGATCCAAAATTAAAAGATCGAGTGAATAAAACTTATTCGATCACGCTTAAATCCACAATCTCGGGCAGCGAACTGAATACCATCACCCAAAAATTTCGAATATATATTGGTCCTCTCGATTATTACATTGTAAAAAAATATCATCCGACCCTGGGAAAAATCATGGATTTCGGGATGGCGATAATCCGTCCATTTGCCAAATTGGTGTTGCGATCTTTTGTTTTTCTCCATTCAATTATTCCAAATTATGGGATCGTGTTGATTATATTTTCAATCTTGATTAAGATTATCGTTCATCCTTTAACCCGAAAAAGCTATGTCTCCATGCAAAAAATGCAAACTCTTCAGCCGAAATTAAATGAACTAAAGGAGAAGTATGGAAAGGATCCTCAGCGGCTGAATCGAGAGACAATGAAGCTTTATAAGGAATCCGGGATAAATCCCCTGAGCGGATGCTTGCCAACCTTACTGCAGTTGCCTTTACTTTGGGCAATTTTCATTGTTTTTCGAAATACTATCGAATTAAGGGATGCAGCTTTCGTTTGGTGGATTAAAGATCTATCAGCTCCAGATACAGTATTAAAATTGCCGTTTTCGATTCCATTCTATGGAGACTTGTTGAATATATTGCCGATCTTCATGGGGGTGACGATGTTTATTCAGCAAAAGATGACCATGAAGGATCCCAAGCAAAAAGCGATGATTTATTTTATGCCGATATTTTTAACATTGCTCTTTAATAGCTTTCCTTCTGGGTTGAATTTGTATTACGCACTTTTTAATCTTTTCTCGATATTACAACAAAAGTATTTTCCCCCAAAGCAAGTTGAAGTGGTCGACACTGCGAGCAAAAAAATAACGCCTAAAACCAGAGGAAATGCATTACGAAAAAAATAAGCTTAATTTTTGAGTTGATAGTAATAAATGCATTGATGAAATGAAAGCCCTATCTTCGTGGATGGGGCTTTTTATATGAGTTAAGTCAAATGGAGAAAGAAGACACAATCGTAGCAATCGGCACGCCTCCAGGAAATGGTGCAATAGCAGTAATTCGACTTAGCGGGCCAAATGCGATAATAATTGCTGATTCCATAATTAGGGCAAAGAAACCTCTGACAAAGTTGACACCCTGGACTGCAATTTTGGGAAAAGTGGTTGATGAAGGTTTGGCTATTGATGAGGTTATTGCGATCGTTTATAAAGCACCTCGTTCTTATACAAGGGAGGATATGGTCGAGTTGATGTGTCATGGAGGAAGGTTCGTCGCTCGACGCATTATAGAAGCTGCGATAAAACATGGTGCTCGATTAGCAGGTCCGGGTGAGTTCACATTACGCGCCTATTTGAATGGACGGATCGACCTTTCTCAAGCCGAAGCGGTGGCTGATCTCATTCAAGCGAAAACCGAGGCTGGATTGCGCGCAGCTATTGTTCAATTGGAAGGAACTTTATCCAAAGAAATCAATAATATCATCAACAAAATTGTTGATGTTTGCTCTCTGTTGGAACTTGAGTTAGACTTTTCGGAAGAGGATGTTCAATTTGTTGATCGTTCAAGTCTAATTAGCTTGATTGACGAGATAAAGCAATTTCTAGAATCTTTATGTTTGAGCTATAACTATGGGAAATTTGCTCGGGAGGGTGTTAAGGTCGTCATAGTGGGAAAACCGAATGTTGGAAAATCGAGTTTATTAAATCGGCTTGCTAAGGAAGATCGGGCGATTGTTACGGATATTCCTGGGACAACGAGAGATCCACTTGAGGTTCAGTTGGATATTAATGGTTTTCTGTTTCGAATATTCGATACCGCTGGTTTCAAACAAACGAGTGATCGAATAGAAGCTGAGGGAATTAGATTAGCAAAAATGCATCTGGAGAGCGCTGATATTATCATTCACTTGTTTGATGGTTCGCAGCCTCTCGATGAAGAAGATTTTAGAATAATGAGATTGATTCAAAAAATGAAACAGAGCGTTTTAATAAGAGTTATAAATAAAATAGATTTGAACCTAACGATAGAGAGTGAGAAAATCTCAGAACAAGATGTTCCTTTGATCAAAATTTCGGCGATTCAGGGCCGGGGAATAGATGCCATTGAAACGCAGCTTTATCAGATCGTAGAGAGAGAATATCATTGCCATTATCAAGAGCAAGCTTTTGTTACAAATATCAGACACAGGGAATTGCTCTCTAATGCATTGGGGGCGATTGATCAGGCTAAGCGTGAGGCTGAAAAGGGAGTATCGGCAGAGTTCATTGCATTATATCTTCGAGAAGCACTAAATTTTCTTGGCCAAATCACGGGGAAGGTAAGCAGTGAGGATATATTAAACAATATCTTTGCTAAATTTTGTATTGGAAAATAGCTGATTTTGTGTTTCACGTGAAACACTTTTCATCTTGTGAACAACATATTTTGAGAGCACTGGTATTGGGATTTTGGTGTTGTGGATTATGATTGATCCTAATAAGAAATATGATATCATCGTAGTTGGGGGTGGGCATGCTGGATGCGAAGCGGCACTTGCGGCAGCGCGAATGGGAATGAAAACGTTACTGATTACCATGAGCATTGCCAATATTGCGCAGATGTCGTGCAACCCAGCAATTGGAGGTTCTGCAAAAGGCCACCTGGTTCGTGAGCTTGATGCATTGGGCGGTGAAATGGGAAAAGCGATCGACGATGAAGGAATTCAATTTCGTATGCTCAATAAGTCGAAAGGGCCAGCGGTGTGGGCTCCACGAGCTCAGGCTGATCGAATTGGGTATGCGAATCGGATGAGAATCGCCTTAGAAAATCAAGAGAATCTTGATATAAAGCAAGCAATGGTCAATGGATTGATTGTCAAAGATTCAAAGTGCATTGGCGTTAAGATTTTTACTGGCACAGAAGTTTTTGGTCGTGCGGTAATTCTAACCAGCGGAACATTTTTGAACGGTTTGATTCATATCGGACTTTTCAGCTATTCTTCGGGTAGAGCCGGGGAGTTTGCAGCAACAGGTTTGACTGAGGACCTTCGCCGCTATGGTATATTTTCAGGACGGCTCAAAACAGGGACTCCCCCCAGAATCGATGGAAGAACGATCGATTTTAACAAATTGTCGGTTCAGTACGGAGATGAAAATCCTACCCCATTTTCATTTCAGACCGAAAGAATTACTCAGGCACAGGTCCCTTGTTATTTAACCAACACCAATGAACAAACCCATCTGATCATTGCTTCTGGACTCGATCGATCGCCGTTATACACGGGAAGAATTATTGGTATTGGACCTCGGTACTGTCCCTCAATTGAAACCAAAATCGTTCAATTCCCTGATAAAAACTCGCACCAGATTTTTCTTGAGCCAGAGGGACGAAGTTCAAAGGAATTTTATGTCAATGGGTTTGCTACAAGCCTGCCCGAGGATATTCAATTTAAAGCGCTCAGAACGATTTCTGGCTTAGAAAAAGCTGAAATAACGCGACTGGGGTATGCGATTGAATATGACTATTTTCCTCCAAGCCAATTGAAAGTAACGATGGAAACAAAGGCAATAGAAAATCTGTATTTTGCTGGCCAAATCAATGGAACCTCTGGCTATGAGGAGGCAGCAGTTCAGGGGTTCGTTGCAGGGGTTAATGCGATATTAAAAATTTGCGGTCGTGACCCGTTTATACTAAAACGATCTCAGGCTTACATTGGAGTCTTGATTGATGATTTGATCACCCGGGAGATCATGGAACCATATCGTATGTTTACTTCTCTGGCGGAATATCGATTGCTATTGCGACAGGATAATGCGGATCTCCGGCTCACAGAGATAGGGTACAATTTGGGCCTGGTGTCACAGTCATCTTATTCGCGAGTCAAGCAAAAGCAACAAATGATCGAGCAGTTTGTTCGCGAATTTAAAAAATTGATGATTAGCCCTAAAATAGCAAATCCATTGTTGGAGAAAAAACAGGGCGCAAGGATTGAAGAAAGTGAATCTCTATATGATTTATTGAAGCGTCCCGAGTTACGATTGATAGATTTTAAAGGATTGGTTAATCATCCAATTTTCGAATGCGATTCCAATCAAAAGCTAATGAGAGAAGTAGCCGAGCAGGTTGAAATTGAAATCAAATACGAGGGATATTTTGAACGTCAGCAACAGCAAATAAGGCGATTTGAGGGTATGGAAAATCAATATATCCCACAAAACATCGATTATGATGGCATACGTTCATTATCTAAAGAAGCGCGTGAAAAGTTAAAACACATTCAACCTCGTTCGATTGGCCAAGCTTCGAGGATCGCTGGTGTCTCACCAGCAGACATCGCTGTGTTGTTGATTCATTTAAAAAAAATTGAAAAACGTGTTTCACGTGAAACATTTTCATTGGAGAAAGTTGAATATTAGATTAGTGAATAATCGAACGATTTTCAATTATCGTTCCAACATAATATCATTGCGATCGAAGCAAAGCAATCTCTTTATAATGAATAGATTGCTTGGTCGCTTCGCTCCTCGCAATGACAACATCCATTGCAATGTTAATTTGGTAACACTCTAATAGTATCTGAGTAAAAAATTTGATTCGGTATAAAAACAGTGAAAGCACTTGAGACCAATGCTATTAAGTCAGTTATGCTCAATTTTAGCTGCGGCGGGGATTCAGCTGGATGAGCGACAAGAAAAAATGTTACAGCGATACATTGATTTGGTTTTGGCCTGGAACAAGAGAACAAATTTGATATCGCGAAGAGATGAAGGCCGGATAGTTGAAAATCATCTTTCTGAATCTTTAGCGGGTGTGATGTTCGTGAAATTTTCGCCTCATGAACGAATCATAGATGTTGGGAGTGGTGCGGGATTTCCTGCTATCCCAATTTGTATTGTGTGTCCAGAAAGCTACTTTGTGTTAATCGAATCGAAGCGCATGAAGTCGCTTTTTTTAAAGGAGGCGATTGCACAGATGGATTTAAAAAATGTCGAAGTGATTGCTGATCGTGTTGAACAGGTTGCGTTAAAAAAAGACTGTCATGCAAAATTCGATGTGGCAATGAGTCGTGCGGTAGCGAGCCTTTACGTGGTTTATAATTGGGTAGAAAAGTTAATCCGTCCAGGGGGGTATTATCTGGCTTGGAAAGGTGGTAATATTAAATCTGAAATTGAACAGTTGATCAGGGAGATGGGCGAGTTGTCTATTGAGATCGTTCCAATGAACGCTCAACTTGTCCCTCCAGAAAAAAACAAAATTTTTGTTCGAGTCAATAAAAAAACGTTATCTTAATTTGAAGAAGGAGAAGACAATTGGAATCAACTGTATTTGCTGAGTTAAAAAATTTGATCACAGAACAAAGAAACCCAGACACAATGGATATCGATTCGAAGTCTGTGGAAGAAATTCTGCGCATCATTAACAATGAGGATAAAAAGGTCCCGTTTGCTGTTGAAAAAGAAATTCCATACATCAAACAGGCAGTGGAGATCATCGTTGATGCCTTCAAAAAAGGTGGTCGGTTAATTTATATTGGTGCTGGAACAAGTGGCCGGTTAGGGGTGTTGGATGCATCCGAGTGCCCCCCAACATTTGGAACGGACCCAGAATTGATTCAGGGGATAATCGCTGGCGGTTATAAGGCGTTAGTACGAGCTCAGGAAGGATCCGAGGACAAACGAGAGCAAGGAGGGTTGGACCTCATGCAACTCAATTTCACGGCCAAAGATGTCGCTTGCGGTATTGCGGCCAGTCGCCGGACACCTTATGTGGTTGGCGCCATTGAAAAGGCTAGGGAGATCGGCGGCAAGACAATTTATATAACCTGCACGCCGCGGGTAGAGATGAATTTGGATGTAGACGTGGCGATCTGCCCAGTGGTTGGTCCAGAAGTAATTATGGGCTCAACTCGCATGAAAGCTGGAACTGCTCAAAAACTGGTGTTAAATATGTTGACAACCACCGCCATGATCCGTTTGGGGAAAGTTTATGGCAACATGATGGTTGATCTGCAGATGAACTCTAGAAAATTAGAAGAGCGATCAAAGCGTACGGTCATGATGGTTACTGGGGTTGATTATGAAACCGCCAGCCAGGTATTAAAGCAAGCAAAAGGTCATGTAAAGACCGCTTTAGTGATGATTTTAAAACAAGTCGACTGGGAGGAAGCTCAACGTCGGCTGCGTCTTGCTGATGGGTTTGTTCGGAAAGCAATTGAAAGCTAAATGGCGATGGCTGGACGAGAAATAATCAATCTGATAGAAAAATCTCATTTGCTCCGACATCTTATTCGTGAGACGGATTCAAAATCGCGAATATTGGTCAAGGGATTGGCCGGGTCGTTGAAATCTATTTTTTTGGCAATTCTTTTTGAACAGAAAAAACGACCAATTCTTTATGTGACGGCCGATGATGACCAAGAGGAAATGGTTCGCGAAGACTTGGAGTTGATTTTGGGCGATGATTGTGTCGTTCATTTTCCCGCTTTGTATAGTCTTGGATTTGGCCGAGGTGGCGTGGATATTCATCGAAAGGGACAATTTCTTTCTGCAATTGAGCAGTTGATTCATCAGCCCATTAGCATAGCAATTACCAGTGTAAAAAATGTCATCCTCAAATATCCTGTTCCGGAGTGGATGGAAAAACGTCGAATTGTTCTATCAACTGGGGAGAAATATGATTTTGACCGCCTGAAGCAACAACTTATCGAATTAGGGTTCAATAGAGAAAGCGTTGTGGAAAGCCTGGGAGAAATGAGCGTTAGAGGGGGAATTATCGATATCTACCCTATTTCCAGCGAACATCCTTTTCGGATCGAATTTTTTGGCGATACGATTGAATCTATTCGCATTTTTGACCCTACAACCCAGCGCTCAATCCAATCGGTATCGGAAATTCGCGTTTATTCCCAAGACTTTGACAATCCAAATAATTTGTCCGCGAATGGCACCGCAATGCTATTTGATTATCTTTCCCCCAATACAATAATATTTTGGGATGAATCGGAAATCATCAGGAAAGAGATCGATAACCTGCATTTTATCCTATCCAAGAATGATAATAAAGATATTGTAGCGGAAATTCGCAACAATGATGAAATAAAACCTATATTCAATTATAATGAAGTCGCAAATAAAATAGAATTTTTTACGGTTATTGATTGCAATTCATTGTTGAGCGATACCACACCAGGACTTTATCATTTCCGCTGTTATCCCCAGGAAATGCTTAAGGGTAATTTCCAGGTTTTAAAACAAAAGATCCAATCGTATTGCGAAAAGGGAACAATGGACAATTGCCCGCTAACGGGAATATATTTTTTGTGCGATCATGATAGCCAATTAGAGCGGTTGGATGAGATCTTTGAAAATGCTGGGATAAATTGTGATAGATTGAAGATCCAAAATTTTGGAATTAGCCAGGGATTCGTTTTTGGTGAGGTGGGTTTAGTTGTATTTACCGACAGCCAATTTTATGGCCGTTCAGTGCGGAGTCGTCGGCGCAAAAAAATGCCGCGTGGGTTAACGCTTCAGCAGCTTCTATCGCTGAGTGTGGGAGATTTTGTGGTTCATGTCGATCATGGAATCGGCCAATATCAGGGCCTAAAAAAAATAACGGTCCAGGGGCATGAGCGGGAATGCTTAAGTATCGGCTATCGGGATGGTGACGTGCTGTATGTTCCATTAGATCGAATGGATCGAGTCCAAAAATATTCGGCGAAAGAGGGAGTCGTTCCAACATTGAGCAAGCTTGGGAGCAGGGATTGGGAGCGGCTCAAACAAAAAACGAAAAAGCATATTAAAGATATTGCCAAAGAACTTGTAGCCATTTATGCACAGCGGAAGGCACAAAGAGGGTTTGCATTTTCGAAAGATACATTATGGCAAAGAGAATTAGAGGCGTCATTTGAATATGAGGATACGCCAGATCAAAGACGGGCTACCGAGGAGATCAAGCGCGATATGGAGAGCGAATTTCCAATGGATCGCCTGGTATGCGGGGATGTTGGATATGGAAAAACCGAGGTGGCCGTCAGGGCTGCGTTTAAGGCGGTGAATGATAACAAGCAAGTGGCGATCCTGGTGCCGACTACGGTCTTGGCGCTCCAGCATTATAATTCATTCCGAGAACGATTGGGCCGCTATCCAATCACGATTGAGATGTTGTCGCGCTTTCGAACTCGCAGTGAGCAACAAAAGATTGTAGAACTGCTGAGGGAGGGACGGATTGATATTGTGATCGGAACCCATCGTTTGCTGTCCAATGATATTCAATTCAAAGATCTGGGCTTGCTGATAATTGACGAGGAGCATCGGTTTGGGGTAGGCCACAAAGAGCGATTAAAAAAATTGCAGCTCAATGTCGATGTCATTAGTATGTCGGCAACACCAATCCCAAGAACTTTAAATATGGCCATGATTGGAATTCGTGATATGTCGTTTATCACGACACCACCTCAAAATCGACTGCCAATCCATACTGAGATCGTTCCATTCGATAAAAAGTTGATCCGGGCTGCAATTTTAAGAGAGATTGAACGCGGTGGCCAAGTTTTTTTTGTTCATAATCGTGTTCAAACTATCGAGGCGATGGCCAGTTTTTTGCGCCGACTCCTGCCCGAAGTGAGCTTCGGGGTTGCACATGGTCAAATGGAAGAGCGCCATCTGGAGAAGGTGATGTGGGACTTCGCGACTCAAAAGTTTCATTGTCTCGTTTCCACCATGATCATTGAATCTGGCTTGGATATCCCAAATGTCAATACCATGATCATCAACCGTGCAGACCGTTTTGGGTTGTCGCAATTGTATCAATTGAGAGGAAGAATTGGGAGATCTCATCAAAGAGCTTATGCCTATTTGGTGGTCCCGCCAATTCAATTATTAAACAAAAATGCATTAAAACGACTACAAATCATAGAGGGACTTACTGAACTCGGTGCCGGCTTCAATATTGCGATGCGAGATCTCGAAATCAGGGGGGCTGGCAATATCTTCGGCGCAGAGCAGAGCGGACACATCGTCGCTTTGGGCTATGAGATGTATGTGAAAATCATTGAGCAGGCGATACAAGAGTTGAAATTAGAACAACAAGGCTTGCCCATAGCACCCAGCCAGCAGCGCGAAGAAACAAAGGTGGACATCGACCAGGACGCATTTTTACCTGATGATTTTATCAATCCTCCCGAATTAAAAGTTGATATTTATCGGCGATTGGCCAACTGCAACGAGCTGGAAGCGGTCGACCAAATTGAGCAAGAGGTGGCTGACCGTTTCGGGAGATTACCAGGTCCAGCGAAAAACTTATTCAATCTGGTTGCGCTGAAAATTATTGGGAATAAGTTGGATTTCCGATTGGTTAAAATTACCAATCATGTTTTGATCGCTTATTTTTCAAGAGAATTGAGTGCTCATTCTCGTCGGGAACTTATAGAAAACAAGGTTTGTTCAATCATGCAAAAAGCGGATGGAAACTTCTATTTTGTTCAGGAGGGGAGAGATGGATTTGGGCTCCATGTCGATATTCCACGAAATGAGCCGGATCCCATCGCTTTTAGCAAACGCTTCTTAATGCGCCTAATGTAAAATTAATCGCTCTTCTAACGCTACTCTTATTGCATTACGCGGTGAAGTACTTGTGGAGGAAAAATGAAAGTCTCTATGATGCACCGATTTGTTGTTTATCTTTTGTTACTGATTGCTATTTTCTTTGGATGCAAACGAGAAAATGCTATTGTGGCACGAGTTGCGACCACGGCGATTACCATCGGAAATTTTGAGGATGAATTTGCAAAAGGGAGAACGGCAGAGCAGATTAAAAGGGCAACCCTTGATGAAAAAAAGAATTATTTAGACCAAATGATTGACCATCGGCTTAAAGTAATCAATGCCTATCAATTGGGATTGGATACTTCTAAAGCGATCGTCGATCAGGTGAATTTGCGCGCTCAGGGTGAGATGTTTAAACGATTAGTAGAATTGCAGGTCATCCAAAAGATTGTGCCAGAAAATGAATTGGTTACCTATTATGAAAATTCCAAAAGGGAGGTCAAAATAAAGCAGATTGTCACCAAATTTGATTCCAGCAATCCTGAGGCCAAGCGATCTGCATTGGAGCGGATCAAGCGAGTGGAAAAACGACTAAAGAATCAGGAGGAATTTGAGAAGCTGGCGCGCGAGTTTTCAGAAGATCAGGAAACTGCACGAAGAGGTGGTGATAAGGGCTATCTAAAATGGGGCGTGAATTCCAATACGAATCCGATATATCTCGCTGCGTTCCGAATGAATGAAAACGAGATATCTGATATCATTGAGGCTGAAGACGGCTATTATATCATTAAAGTGACAGACATCAAAACATATAACAGTCCATCTTATTTACAGCAGAAAGAGCGAATACAACGTCAGTTCTATTCTCTAAAGAATAGAGAGATCGAAGAAGCATATTATGCATATCTCGATAAGTTGCGCGAAAAATATCGAATGAAATTTATTGATGGCTCAATTGAATTCTTTGGCCAAAAATATTACGCGATAAACCAGGATACCATTTCGAATTCTGCTTCAGGCACTGGCGAGCAGGCGAAAATTCGGTTTGATATTGATAGTGTTCCGGCTGAGCACTCCAAAATTGCGCTCGTAAATTTTGCCACAGGTGAGTTAACAATTCAAGACCTGGCTGATGAAATGAAAAAAATTCCCCGCGCCCGACGCCCTTATTTTAAGAATGTTGATGAGATCAAAAATTATCTCAATGCCAGATTAGTACCGGTCTTTTTATTGGAACAGGAGGCCAAGCGCCGAAATTTGATTCGGGATGAACAGGTGCAGCGGCAAATCAGAGCATTCAAAGAAAATTTGATGCTGCGGGATGTCAAAAGAATTCAGGTCGACAACAAAGTGAATATCACTGATGATGAATTGAGACAATATTTTGAAGCCCATCGTGCCGATTACATGCATCCTGAAAAACGAGAAATTCAACAGATATTTGTCGCAAATCAGAAACTAGCAGAAAGCATTGTCAAACAGGCGCGAAAAGGAGCTGATTTCGACCGATTATTTGAAAAATACAATGAGAAGGAGTCACTCAAAGAAACGCGTGGCAAATCTGAAATTACCGCAGGGAGGGCTGTGTTTGGCAAACCGTGTTTTGCGATTGAGGTTGGACAAGTTACCGATCCAATTAAGCTGGGCGACGGCTATTTCATCAATAAGGTTTTAAGAAGAATACCAGCGACTGAGATGACATTTGAAGAGAGCAAACAATCTGTAATGTCCAAGTTGCGTCGGAGTGCTCTTGAGCATCGAGAACAAGAATGGGCCGTAGAGCTTCGCAAGCAGATCGATTTTGTTGTTTTCGATAATGTCTTGGCCAAGGCGTTTACCAATTTCACGAATCAACAATATGTGGCTTATGAGTAATTTGATCGCAATTCATTTTTTTCATCACTACCGTTTGTCGGCAATAAGCAAGTAAAGATATGTCTGGTTTAAGAGTATAGCCATCGAATGTTAATCTAGTAATTAATGAAAGGCTGGTTTTTCGTGCTAAAGAAGATATTTAGAAAAGAGCTTGTTCCAATTCTCCTGCTGATGATAATTGCGTGTCAGAGTTCGAAACGAAATTTGCCACAAGAAAAGCGGGCAATTGTAACAATTGAGGAGGGCAAGCTGACCTTAGATGACTTATTGGCAGCAATACCAGTTTCAATGCAATCCCGAGTATCGATCGAACAGGTCAACAATTATATTCAACAATGGATGGAAACGGAGCTCATTTATCGGGAAGCGCTCAGGATCAAATTGGATAAAGACGAAGCATTTTTAGCTGAGCTGGAAAAAGCCAAACGCAATTTATTGGTCCAATTTTATATGGATAGATATCTTTCAGAAAATGAAAAGCCCAGTGAGGAAGAGGCGATTAATTATTACAATGAGAATAAGGATAGTTACCGTCTTGAGACAGATGAAGTGAGAGCGCTTCATATTTTGGTTCCCACCGAGCAAGAGGCTGAGAAATCGTACAACAGGATTATGGGGGGAGAGTCGTTTGAGGTGGTGGCTCGCCAGGTGTCGCTTGATTATATCGAGAATCAGCGGATCGATTTGGGCTATTTTACACGGGAGGAAATTTTGCCAGAATTGGCGGGTCCAATTTTTAGCGCTAAAGTCGGAGCGATCACCCAGCCAATTAAATCGCAACTCGGCTACCATATATTCAAAGTGATTGATCGGAAATCGCGTGGAAGCTATCGGGAATTCGAGGCAGTGAAAGATCAGATTATGGCGCGGCTTAGTTTTATTCGAAGAAATGAGCGTTATAAAGATTTGATCATTGGTTTAAGGAACAAGATGAATTATAGATTCTATGTTGAACCGCTCCAAGAGTTTTTTAAGGATTCAACTTTTCAGTTATCCAATGAGATTATTAATCCCACACACTAATTGGAGTATAAAATTATGCGAAAGCTGTTTGTTATTTTTTGTGTCATGATTGGGACAAGTTATGGATTTGGTCAGCAATTGCTCGACAAGGTTGTCGCGGTTGTTGAAAACGAAGTCATATTGCAATCAGAGCTTCGCCAATATGCTTTGAATATCGCTTTTCAAATGCGGCTGGACCCGCGGCGCGAGCCAGAAAAATTTGAACAATTGGAACGCGAGACGCTTCAGAATTTGATCAATCAGAAAATTTTATTAGCGAAGGCAGAGGAAGATAGCATTCAAGTTGAGGACCGTCAGGTTGATTCGGTATTGGAAGAGCAAATCAATCGAATGATTCAGCAAGTGGGCTCTGAGCAAAAACTGGAAGAACAGTTGGGGATGTCAATCAGCAAGCTTAAACGCAATTTCAGGGAAGAGGTCCGGAAAAATCTTCGTGTCGAGAAATTGCAGCAAACAAAATTTGCCGAGATCAAAATTACTCGCCGTGAGGTTGAAGAGCTTTATTATGCGATGAAGGATAGCCTGCCAGAATTAAAGGAAACGGTGGACATAAGCCATATTTTGATCAGCGTAAAACCAGGAACCGGTTCAGAACGGCTTGCCCAACAGAAAATCAGCGAATTGCTGAATCGTGTGAAAGCTGGCGAGGATTTTGCTGAGCTCTGCCGCAAATATTCAGAAGACCCGGGCAGTGCGGCCAGAGGGGGAGAGATCGGGTTCATGGAAAGGGGTGATTTTGTTCCCGAATTTGAAGAGGTCGCTTTCTTGTTGGAGCCTGGTCAATTTTCGGACATCGTCAAGTCTCGCTATGGCTTCCATATCATCCAGTGCCTTGATCGAAAGGGAGATAAGATTAATGTCAGGCATTTGCTGATTCGGGTTGAACCAACAGACGTGGATGAAGTCGAAACCGAGAAAAGGGCTCAGGAGATCCGGGCCATGCTCGATGATTCGGCTAATGAATTTGATAAAATCGCCAAGCAATATTCTGACGATGAGAGCACGCGCGAACAGGGTGGGCATTTAGGACTTTTTGAGACCGAGAACCTGCAGTTGCCTGAGTTCAAAATGGTTATCGATACATTAAAACCAGGGGAAATTTCCCAGCCGTTCAAGACAAAATACGGGTGGCATATCTTGAAATTGAACAGTAAGCAGGAGCCGCGGCCAATTGATCTTCGTACCGATTGGGAACGTTTAGAGGCTTACGCGCTGAACATCAAGCGACAGAGGCAATTCCAAAAATGGTTGGAAGACATTAAGAAGGACGTGTATGTTGAGCTAAAGCTGGATTGATGGGCTTTACTCCGACGTTGCTTTTAGCATTAATCGACTCGAATGCAATCTTTGTGAAATATGAAAAAGATCCTTTGTTTTTTTCTACTGATTATTCTGGCGTTTTCGATTCGCTTGCAAAGCCAAAATTTGAATAAGAAGAGTTTGTTTACTATCGCCCGCCTGAAATACCAGGGAGGCGGTGACTGGTATAATGATCCTTCCATAATTCCCAATTTGCTCAATTTTTTGAGGCAGGAGACCGCAATCCAAACCGCCGATGATGAAAAAAAGGTGGAGATCATGGATCAGGATTTTTTTGCCTATCCCATCATCTTTATGACAGGGCATGGCAGAATTTCATTTTCAGATGCGGAGGCTGAACGCCTGCGCAAATATCTCCTCAATGGCGGGTTTCTTTACGCAGATGATGACTATGGGATGGATAAATATTTTCGTGCAATGATGAAAAAGGTCTTTCCTGATAAAGACCTGGTGGAGTTACCTTTTAGTCACCCGATTTACCATTGCCATTTTCGCTTTGAGAACGGTGTTCCCAAAATCCATGAACATGATGGCGGCCCACCCCATGCGTATGGAATCTTTCATGAAGGACGCATGATTGTCTATTATACATTCAATACCAACATTTCCGATGGCTGGGCCGATCCTGATGTGCATAAAGACCCCGAAGCAGTGCGACTGCAGGCGCTGAGAATGGGGGTGAATATTGTGGTTTATTCGCTGACCAATTGAGCGAACAATTCCTAAACTTTGCTTGATTGGCCGAGATTGTGGAGCGAAATCCATGAAGCAGACCGCCAATTTCACGAATTATCCGAATTACGCCAATTTGAAAATTGATCAATCAACGAAATTCGTTTCATTAGCGAAATTAGCGGTCCGCCGTGCTTCGCTCAGCCTTTATTAGACCGCTAATTTCACGAATTATCCGAATTACGCCAATTCAAATATCAGTCAATTCGCGAAATTCGCCTCATTGGCGAAATTAGCGGTCCGCCGTGCTTCGCTCAGCCTTTATCAGACCGCCAATTTCACGAATTATCCGAATTACGCCAATTCAAAAATCAGTCAATTTGCGAAATTTGCCTCATTGGCGAAATTAGCGGTCTAATTTCGGTCCTCAAATTTCCTAAGCTTTTCTCGCCGCATGAAATTTATCCGCCACCGCCTTCCAATTGACCACATTCCACCAGGCTTCGATGTACTCAGGGCGGCGGTTCTGGTATTTCAGATAATAGGCGTGCTCCCACACATCAATGCCCAGAATCGGGATCATTCCTTCGCTGATGGGGCTATCCTGGTTGGCCGTGCTGCTGACGATCAATCGACCGTCTTTCACGCTCAGCCAGGCCCAGCCGCTGCCGAAGCGAGTGGCCGCAGCATTCGAAAATTTCTCTTTGAAGGCCTTGAAATCGCCGAATTCCTTTTTGATCGCGGCTGCCAGATCGCCTGTGGGTTCGCCACCAGCGTTTTTCGCCATGATCTCCCAGAACAGATTATGGTTCACATGGCCGCCGCCGTGGTTTCGAACCGCCGTGCGGATGGATTCTGGCACGGCATTCAAATCGGCCAACAACTTCTCAACACTATCAGCGTGAAGATTGATCGATTCCAGCGCTTTATTCAAATTAGTTGTATAAGCAACATGATGCTTGTCATGATGAATCTCCATGGTCCGAGCATCGATATAGGGTTCTAATGCATCGTAAGCATACGGAAGTTCAGGGGTCTTGAAATTCATAATTTTCTCCTTATCGCTAAAATGATTATTCTTCTCAGCAACAATACCAGACCAATATGGTCTTATTTAGTTATAAAAAAAATTGTTTTAAAAATGAATGGTCTCAGAACTGAAAGATTCAGAAAAATATTGACCATGGAAATAGAACAACCATGGAAAATTTTCAAGCAAAAATTCTGTGGGACAGCGATTCTGTGGGAGGAATTTTTTCTCCCACAGAAATGTTATCCCACAGAAATGAGATTCTAGAATTAATTGGTCTCAGAACTGAAAGGTCTCAGAAATTAATTTGACCATAGAAATGGAACAACCATAAAGAATTTTTCAAAGCAACAATTCTGTGGGACAGCTATTCTGTGGGAGGAATTTTTTCTCCCACAGAAATGTTATCCCACAGAAATGAGATTCTAGAATTAATTGGTCTCAGAACTGAAAGGTCTCA